>Ga0123352_10001038_pt1 | contig 35880 bp, 31 predicted proteins | sample TergutLab28metaG_FD_89700 | JGI IMG/M metagenome (GOLD analysis project Ga0123352, IMG submission 89700) | Labiotermes labralis P1 segment gut microbial communities from Petit-Saut dam, French Guiana - Lab288 P1 | ecosystem: Host-associated > Arthropoda: Insects > Digestive system > Gut ...
CCCCGTTCCAGACCCACTACTACTCAGAAAATCTGGTAGCGCCGGGGATCGAACCCGGGACCTCTGTATCTGTAGCCAGAAACTCTGACCACTAGACCACAGAGGCGGTCGAATTATTGATACTACTGATAAAAATATACACAAACCTTATAGCCGACTGTTTTTCGGAAGTAGTAAATTTCCTGATCTAGCAGCTCAAAAAGTCGGGGTGGGAAGAACTGAAAATCCTGAACAATTGGTTGCTTGGGTGGTCGTGGAGCCTAAGGAATATAAAAAACATCTCTGATTAAATGTATCAATGCAATTTCACTGAATAGAGTAACAGGTACATTAATGACTACTACTACTACTATACTAGTAGAGTAGTAGTATGACAACAGCAGATGATAATGATGAATAAACATGACAATGTGGTCTGAAAGGTCAGCATCAACAGTGCCATTCTCTGAACATGAACACACAAATTATACCTCCACGTACTCCTACGAAGACAATGTACAAAACACAGCCGCCACCACTTAAAATTGTAGTTAGTGAGTATGACTATGACTAGACTTTGTACTTACTTTTGGTGCTTTGGGTTCTGAAACCCGCAGAGCCTCACGGAAGTAAGCATCGACAGCATAGTTGGCTTTCCGTTCTCGTTTGGGAGGCTCAATCCAATTTCCAATACCAAGCAGTTTCTGCTTCTCTCTAAAGGAAACCACAAGCATGAGCAACAATTAAAGAACCCCTATAAAAACACAGATTGTTGCTATTTTTTAAAAAAAAAAACCTGTACTTTTTCATTGCACTTTACTCCCATAATAAACCACATTTCATATGCCTCATCATACAAATTCATGAATCAATACAAAGTAATTGTTAACTACCATCAACACAACTAATTTTTACATTATACAGATACGTGGCTACATTTTTCAACCATCTCTGCAGCCCTCCTCCTGACAAGCATGCCCACACCAGAAAAAAACCAGCTCCAGAACAATATGACAGAATAGACAATATGTTTCATACCAACATAGCAACAGGTACGTTTCACATACCATCACACACAACATAAAAAAAGAAATGGCATTTCATGAAGACAACAAGCAGCATTGGCAACAATTTTTGCTAGTAAATGCTCTATATATATATATATTGTATTTGTTTTTAAGATTTTTATTGACATGCATTTTGCAACATCAAAGATCCCATTCTCACTACATAACTGATGTTGCAATTGCAATTTTTGTTTTTATGTATTTACATGGCCTGAAGACGACAATGCAGGTGCTTGAAACATCTAGCTGCATATCTCTACGATATAATAAAATTAGCTGTGTTGATAATAAACTACCTTGTAACTTATACATCACAGTGGGATGTCCAAGATAACAATCACGGATCATCATACAAAAAAACAAGTATATCTCCAGTCCACATGTAAGATAAACTGTATTAAATATTTCAGAACTGCGTTCTAATAACACAAATGTCATACTAATTTCACCTCAAAATTGTCTAGAGGCATCATATTTCCTGATGAATAAAGTGATGCTGTACTAGTTGAAGAGATAGCAGCATCTAATAAGGAATGAAAGAATAATCACAAAAGAAAAATTAGCAGAAATAAGAAGTCATAATTTACACTGAAAATACTATGGCATTTTCTAGGAAAAACCATGGAACAGTTTCAAGACCACAGTTCAAATCAGGTGCTTCAAGGCACTACAGCAAATATTTTACCAATAAAACATCTCAAGGAATGCAAATTAAAAAGGCAGCCAATATTGTAATGGTTTTTATCCTTTATCCCTTCTACACTGATGTTAGCAATATATAGTAATTAATTCATCAGATGCCACCAGCCTCCATGCACTGAAGTGAGTGAGTGAATGGCTACATTTTAGCATTACTGGAATATGAAACTTCTTCATCCTTAGTTGTAGTTGGAATTTAAACCCTAGCATCAATTAAAGGTTAAGTGTGGTGCCAGAAATGAATTCGCAGTGCAATCTGTAAAACCCTGGATCTAAATATACAATTCAAATTTTGCATACGAACTATTAAAAAAAAAAGCAAAGGAAAAGGAATAAAACACAGCAGGGCTGCACAACAATGGCCACAATAGGCTGACGGATATGCTACGTCATACGGGACTTGAACCCAACAACCCAAGACACAGCATATGGACTGTTCAATGCCAAGAGGTCAATGATGTCTTCTCAGCTGTACAGGTTATACAGCTTAGAATGGAAGGTTATTCATGAATGACAAAAATGGACAGAAGAAAACATAATCTAGCTATCTCTGCATTTGTCTGGATGGGATGCAAAAGTGGAAAAATACAAGACTTGATAAAACCCAAGGTGTGAATAAAATTCAGGCATGATGAATAGTGTAATAACTATGATTCTGTTTATATCTGCTCTTCGAATGTCATTCACACTCATTCCTTATTTGCCAAACACATTCTTTGACTTCAATTCACACTTGCTCAATTAACAGCCATCATTCCATATGACAGCCATTAACCTTGAACTGTGTGTAAGCATTAATTTACCTCAGTTTTGACTGGTTATTGATGAAGTCACTATACCATGTCAAAGAATTTCTGTTGGTTCCCCATAACAATGTGATTGAATCTACAAAACTGTAAGAGTAAACACACGTTTTGATGAAGATTTTGCATAATTTTCTGATCTATTACTGTCACTCTGGTACGTACAGTATTCTATCGGTCATTCAGACTATACAGGGGGAGGTGAGGTCTGGATTACCTGGGAGTCCACACCACTGATGGGAAACTACGTGGTACAGGTAACATACAAGCAATTGTCACTCAGTGCTAAAGCAAAACCCTTTAAAATTAAAATACCATACCTACAATATATGGTGTTATTGATGGTGATGATGATGATAATAATAATAAAACTGTACTCTTAATAACAATTTCAATGGAAAATACCTGGCTATATTTGACGTTCATAGGGCCGTGCATCGTAATATTATTTCTATAGTAAAACCAACTAGATGCACCAGTGTATCAAATTTATTTTAACGGTCTTGGACTTCTGATGATGGATGGAAAGACCATCCGAAAAATGTAGAGTGTCATTACAAAATAAAATAAATTTGATACAGTGGTACATCTAGTTGGGTTTACCATAAACCTGGCCATAGTTAGCCCAGAAACTGTCCAAACTGTCTGGATTACCAAGGGACTGCTGTGATCACAACAAAATCAGCGAGTATCACCTTTCTACTATCACAGCTTTTACTACTCCATATAAAATGTATGTAACATTTCTTAACCCCCAGGTTATAGCACCTATGATAAGTCAAACAGATCAAACTATAAGGCCCATGGTCAGTGTCTTCTTTCAAATGAAATCCATATGCTTCAGCTAAAAGTGGAATCCATATATTTGCTTTTAGTAATATTTTGTATATATAGTATAAAGTAAAGATGAGATTAATGGGATTTCCCATCACACTTCATTTAAGTGAATGTCGACATATTCCCTTTATAACTGACAGAACTTACAGAAATGAATGCTGTGGACTGCTGTAATACTAAATAGCCATGATAACGAAATGCAGCAGTCATCATAATTAGTGAGCCAATGAGCTGCAATAAGGAGTTTAATGTGGTGTTAGGCTGTCACTGCAGGTACCAGCTCATTTCACTGTCCAGGTCAGTGGTTCCTCTAGCAGAACATATCCAACAAATTAAACCACAGCACAGTGAGCCTTAGCTGTTCTTACACCACCTTACCGATAATCTTCTCCTTCAAACTGGTAAACAGAGTCTGTGCCTGGTGCATCCAATGTAAAATTCCTCAGTGTGGATTCTCCCATAGTTGCAAGTTTCTGTTTCATTTCTTCTGTCTACAAAGCAAACCACAATGGTATGATGAAATGAACTTTCACAGATATTTCCATACATATTACAATACACTGATCTTGAATTTATGATATAATAACACTACGTTCACCTTTGCTTCTCCTTTCATGAGAATGGTGTCAATATCTTCATCAGTAATGGCTGAATCCTTAGAAGCAAACACTTGGTTTGCCCCGTACCGAATCATGTTAAGCATCTCATCCTTGTTTAGTTGATTCTGTTTGTTGTCTACAAGACGACCTGTAAAGATCAATGTCACACTCTCACAGTGATCAATATCAAATTATGATCATCTGGAATGTGACAACATGCAGAAAGATACAGTACAAGTTGTGATATCCAGTACATTCAGCAGTAAAGGGTCACCAGACATTGTAATTTTTTAGGTATAAGAACATGACACCCAACAACCATCATAGTGTACCTAGCTACCACACAGATGGACACAGCCATATAATTTGTTGCTTGATATCCTGACCTGTCTTTCCTGCTACACTTTCTATTCACTTTTATCATTTCTCGAATAACATGCTGTATATATAATCTAAAGACAACAACAAAACACCAATAATCAATGGCCAACTTTTTAGAATCAGTGCTGGGTACTGCCAGTTGATGGAACAGTAAAATGTAATGAACCTTTTAGTCAACTTCCAGTTAACAGAACTTTCTGAATCATCCAGTATCAGATATCACACCATTTACTGCAGGTGGTTACCAATGTTCAGGTGTGTGAAGATGGAGAAAGCAAGGTCCTCCAGAATAAAAGTATCAACCCACCAAACAATGTGGTGTCACATCCCAGAATACTGCAATGTGGATTGGTTTGAGTTAATGTGCTCTACTGTAAGAAATACAGCGAAAGCATTCAGTAAGGAGAAAATGCTAACATAAGTAAAAGATCCTTGTGAACTCACACAGTCAAAGTACTTAAGATGGAGTTCTATGACATCATGAACAGTGAAACACAAATCTACACAATGTGTTTTAAAGCAAAATTCATACAATCTAATTTTTTGTTATGAAATGAAGAAAATGTAATGGTTTAATACATTTAAAGCTTACTAAGCAGACAACAGATTTTCCATGACAGTTCAATAACATAAATTTTTCTGTAAGTCACAAGCTGAAGTTCCTTATTAAAAAATTTTGACACCACTAATAACAAAAGTATCATTTATCAAATATATCAAATTACATGCAACGAAAAGAATCAGGAAAACACATTACCTTGTTGAATCACAAGTTTATCTAGCCTCAACTTCACTTCTGCTCTCTCCACAATCTTCTCTTCAACTGTGTTTTCTGTGATCAGACGAAAAACTTTTACCTGTTTCAGCTGTCCAATACGATGTGCTCGATCCTGTTACAGAAGTAATGACATTTTTAATAAACAGAACACTGCAGAGACCAGCATGTAACAGAATATGAGACAATGACTTTGAAAACGTTTGCAACAATGGCTGATTCATTACACCACGAATGAATCACAGAGCTGGAAAGGGAAACAGGTCCACTGGCAGAAAGGTGGAAATATTTGCCTTCACAGCTACGAGATTCAATTATACAGGACAGTATGACTTTTCCATGATTTATTTTATGATTTTTTAGTACTGCAGACTACACAGCCTCAATGTTTAGAACATTGGTAAAGCGATGAACATAAAAAGGATAGGTAAGGAAGCAGTTGTACACTCAATGAAGCAGTATTCTGGCATTTACCTGAGGAAACAAACAAAAAATCAGTTAGGATAATTAATGTTCTGGTCAACATCTGAATGGACCATTGTCCATACACAAGCCCAGTGAGTCATGCTACATGACCTTGCTTCGTGACGCATGTCGCTGGTCTGAAGTAGAGTGCACATCTATTACAAGTGAGTTTTACAATGAGGTATCTGTTATAATAAGAGTTTAACAATGTGATGCCTTCCACATGGTGTATGGAGTAAAGTTATTTGGCACAAATGAGTGCCCTTCTGTTAACTCTTCCACTATTACAAGCAATCACAAAGTCCTCTTAAAACATTAAACTGCTCTTGATGCATCCTTGCACCAGCTGTAGCTCACTCTCTCAAACTTATGTAGTTAAGAGAGAGTGGTGGAAGACAAAGTGAATGGTGGGGATTTGCATGGCATGACTTACCACTGCCACTGTCTAATAGAATTCATCTCAGAGAAGTTGGGAAGTGAAGTGAAACCATTTCCACGAATGGGTTTATTGATATTGATTTGTTACATTCTCATTCTCATTCTGTTGAGAAAATACAAGAATCATCAGACTCTAAAACAGGTATTTTACATGAAGCCCTACATACATGTAAGATATCTAGCTCAAGTCTTCTTAGAATGTGAAATATTTCTGACAAAAGCAGTAGGGAAAATCAAAACACATTTTATGTTCAATAACTTTCTTTCCAAAATAATGCCATTTATGAGAAAATGTAGAAAAATGCTGTACAGCTGGAAAGGCCACAAATGTCAATATAACACGGCCCGTGCGCTTTGAAAGCTGTGTAACTATGGCTACAAACACACGCTCATAATATGTAATACTTATTGCTTTTCCATGGGAACAATGGTTAAATGAATGTGCCTCAACATTACATTACACGCACATGGCCTGTCTTGTTCACTGCTGCCCTGAGTTCTATTTAACCAACATGATTCAACAGCAATTCAAATCTTGCAGAGTAGCTCATAATTCCTTTGCAGAATCCAGCACTGTCAATAGTCACAATGACATTTTTGTAAAAATATCACATCTGATTCTGCATGTGACAAGTATGTTTTCAAATTAAAAAATGGTTATAAAAAGTAATTTGTTACTACAATATTCGTGATATCACAAATTATCATTATAAGAGACTGTCGTGTACTGTCAGGCTACAGATTATACTTTATTCTTTGCAGTATAAATATAAAGAAGTTAACATTACATGAGTACAAAGCAGTACCAATTATCTGTTTAAAGCAAACACTAGCCATTTGCAGGGGTTATGATCTTGACAAATTCTGTGGGCAGTGAAAATGCACTTCATGAAGTAAAGACCTTATGGTTAAAATGCAGTTATGGGAACCAAAGATAAACACAATAAAGCTTAATAAATACAAAAAGAATTGTGTTGGCTTATTAGAATGATTTTTATGTTTCGTTGACCATGCATCCCTGTATAACCTAGTAAATAAAGCCAATTTGGTGCACAATTTATTCTTGGTATATTTATCAATTTCTGCATGTTTCAGGCAACTACGAGGGTGAGTCAAGTGAAAACCTTAAATAATTATATATAATTCTTATTTAACTTTTAAAGTTTTTCATTTGACTCTCCCTCATATGTGCCCATTATCAGGAGAAACAACTGTGTTTATGTGACACTTGGTACTCGTTATTCTGTGTGGATCCTTATGGGAACAACAATTAGTTATAAAAACTGTGATAAGCAAAGCCCAAGTAAGTGTGTTTATGTGACACTTGGTACTTGTTATTCTGTGTGGATCCATATAGGAACAACAATTAGTTATAAAAACTGTGATAAGCAAAGCCCAAGTAAGTACAGCACGTCACAGAAATCTAGGCATCTACTTGGTACGAGAGGCAGGTAGGAAAGACCCCACTATGGATTACTGTACATGCCCATGCAAGTTTGACTACTAATGAGCTTTGGCCTACACTGCAATGTACAAGGGCTGCCAAAATAATCCTTCCATGAATAAATGAAACCATGATACTCCAACTCACAAATAAGAAGCATTTGCTGTAATAACATCTCTTGCAAATATTATATAATGTGGATGTTACATGAATACAATACAACTGTGTAACACTGGTGGAATGATAGTGATGGTAGCACAAAGGTGCCTGGAGTAAAATCAACTCCACTGCCACTCCAATTAGCATGGGAAGGGTTCTGGGCTCAATCAAGACCATTGTTAAGAATTCGTAAAAACAATAAGGAAGACAAGGGTACAGCAAATTATAAAACATCACATAAACTAAACATAACCCATATAACTCCCAACCAGACAATTTCCAAAACAGTTAATTACAAAAACCCAGTCAAACAAGCATTACTCACCATAGCCTGCAGATCCATCTGAGGGTTCCAGTCAGAGTCATATATGATGACAACATCTGCTGTAGCAAGATTAATACCAAGACCACCAGCTCTTGTCGACAACATAAAGATAAACTTCTCACTGCCTGGTGCATTAAATTCATTGATCTGTCTCTGCCGGTCCTCGTGAGGTGTCTGTCCATCCAGTCGACAATACTGAAGAAACAGATTCTAATCAGTGCACTGGATATGTTTAATGAACTGAGTATTGTACAAAAGAACCATGTATCTGTTCCCAACTATATAATGTATTAAAACACACGAAATAAACGCATAACAATGAAAGAAAGGCACAAAACTTTACAACTAAGCCCTTACACACACGCCCCCATCACTGACCAAAAATAAATCTACATAATAATTTCAGCTGAATGTTACTACGAGTATTTTACACTGCTGAACAAAGAGATGGAAATGAGTGGTGAGCCACACATTCCAGGTTCTTTCTAAATAGCATACACGTGTAACGAAGAGGGGGCTACCACGACAACCTGGAGTTAATTAGAAGGTAGTTCCAGGAAACAAAGAATGTGCTCAACAACAACAGTATTATTATTATTATTATTGACTTAATTCCACTTCTCAGCATCTATCTGCTGGGAAACCTTCACCCAACCCAGACTGTTGATGGTATCAGTCTGTCTGGGGAAGGAGATTCATCCTATCCTCCAAGATCAAGGCCATGTTCTAGGAATTTACATACTACAGGGTGGGGCAAAATACCCTCCCTACTTTCAGTAGGGCATTGTGAAGGGAGGGGACGCCATAGAAGGGTGGGGTTGGGCTTGAAAGGTGCAGGTAGTTGGGAAGTTCCTGTTACAACACTCTACAGTCGTAAAGATGGTGTGGTCCAACGAGCAGCGTGCATTTGCTGTCGAAACCTACTTTTCGCAAAGTCACTCTATCGTAGCAGTGCAGCATGCGTTCCGTACTCGCTACCAAATCCCCCCTCGGGACCGAGTACTGGACCGAAAATCCATTCTGTTGTGGGTTGAGAACTTCAGGGAAACGGGAAGTGTGTCTAAAAGAAGAAGAGGACGACCACAGACCCCTCGAACACCAAAGAACATCGAGGCTGTCAGACGGTCCGTTTTGCAGTCTCCCAGGCGCTCTGCACGCAAACAAGCATCCGCCCTTGTCATCTCAAATCATTCTGTTCGTTGAATTCTTCACCAAGACCTCCACTTCCATCCTTACAAGATGGTTGTTGTTCAAGAACTTACACAACAGGACTGGATTAATCGAGTAGAGGCATGTCAACACTTGAATGAAAGGTTGCCTGACGACGCAGTCATTTTTTTTAGTGATGAAGCGCATTTCCATATCTCAGGCTGCATTAATAAGCAAAACATGTGTTACTGGAGCGGTGCCAACCCAAGGGAGATCCATCAGAGGTCCCTGCATAGTGATTGTGTTACAGTGTGGTGCGCAATATTGAGAATCGGGATCACTGGTCCTTACTTTTTTGATGAAGACGATCGCGCGGTTACCGTGAATTCTGAGCGGTATGTCACCATGATCCAAGAGTTTTTTGCACCAGCTCTTGAGGAATTAAATGCAGGACTTGTCTGGTTCCAGCAGGATGGGGCCACGGCCCACACAGCTTGAAAGTCAATTGCTGTTTTGAGGGCGATGTTCCCCAGCCGACTGATCTCCCTGAGAGGCGACATTTCGTGGCCCGCGCACTCACCAGATTTAACTCCCTGCGATTATTTCTTGTGGGGGTATCTAAAGGCTGAAGTGTTTAAACATCGTCCCAGGACCCTACAAGCACTGAAGGATGCAATCTGCCTGGAAGTAGGCCGCATACCGCATGATATGCTTGACAGAGTAATGCGAAATATCAGAATCCGCCTAAAGCAGTGTATTGACAATAACGGCCACGACTTGCAAGATATTCTTTTTAAGACTATGTGATTTAAAATTTCCCATTGTAGTTTCAGAATCCAAAAATAAAATTTTTGTATCTCGAATAGTTTTTTTGTTGTTCACCTTAAAATTTAGGGAGGTTATTTTGGCTCCACTCTGTATATGAGACGTTTGTAATAGTTCTGCTTTTGCCCCATTCTTAAGATGTTTTTGGTTAAACCGATATTCTCTATACACTGTATTTACTCAAAGGCAAGGCGAGGATATTCCCTTAAACTTGGTGTTTAAATACGTGAGGTTGTCACAAATTCGCATATGAAGCGCTGAACCAGACTGTGCCAAACCGGATCGCTCTGAATTGCACAATGCGGAGCAAAACCAAAGTCTGCATTGCCAAATCGTCAAGAGAGATCTGCGCTCTTTGGACAAATTGCGCAGTGTAGAGTAGATACTCCTTACTTACATTTCAGGACAATCTATCAGTCCCATCTTCAAGTGACTAGAAATCCAAAACAGAGATCAGAGCACAACTGAAGTTAACTGATACAACCTTCTTTTTTTGGACTTCGTCAATTGTCTAATTTTTTTTTAACAAGGATGACGTTTTGGAAACTGGTTCCAGTTCTGTTTCAAAGCAAAACAGCACCTAACCTGGTGGACCCCTTAGATTGAATTATTCTCAATCACTGGACCTGACAGACACAGCAACATGTTATGATATGTACCTGTGAACAACCCTAGTCCATGGATAGTACAACGTGTTATGATATGTACCTGCGAACAAACCTAGTCCATGGATAGTACGAGGAAAATGGCTACAAAAAAATTAAAAACTGAATACAAGGCACAAAAATACAACCTGAAACAATCCACAAATTAAAGACCATAAAAACAGCCATGAACTCAAACTGATCAGACCACAGCCATAACACAAAAATCCAGAACACATGTATTTAAATTTTAAACACCACTAACACCATCTGTGGAGAACTGTGAATCTTCATGGGTTCAAGTCAGTTTATAAACCAAGAAAAATAAACGTAGTATTTAGTCAGTGTGGATCACAATAGCATGGCAGCCCATCTCACTGAAAGTGACTGTAAAGGGTACAATGCAGTGGATGGGACTGATGACATGTTTTGGCAAGACAGTGAAGGGGATGGTGATGTTAGGAGTAAGCATGAGGAAGATGAAGGCACTGATTGTGAAGATGGAGACAGAGCCACTGATTGGTAAAGGTAGACAGAAATCTGACATGCTTTGTGGATTAAGTGCATGAAGTTAACAGTAAAATATTTCTTTTAGCAGACATTTTATTCTGTGGGGTCATCGTAGATTAGAGTCGTCTTGCAGTTAGGTAAATACAGTATTTTACGAAGTTTTTGGTGACCACTCCTTCCACTGAGATGACTACAGGGCTTATATACATTGTTAAGCTTCCAGATATTTTTGATTTCCATGGTCAGATTTTCATATTTTGTAATTTTCTTCACCTCAAGTATTGGAAACCCCTATATTTATTACAAGTGCTGTTTTGTTCTCCCTACTGACAAACAATATATCAAGTCTGTTGAAGTCTACCATTTTCTTCAGTTGTAACAGGCCTGTCCCAATATACAAACACACTAGCTGATTCCAGCACTGGTTCTGGCTTCTATCTGCAGCACGGTGAAGTATATCTATAGAGTAGTTTATGCTTTATGGTGACGGCTGTTGTCATTGTCGTTATTATTATTATTACTATCATCATCATTGTGTCATTATTATTATTAAGTTCTTATATCTTTGTCATTTTTGCTTTTTCAATCAATTAAATACAATTACATTTATGTCCCAAAATACTTGAAATCTCACACTTTAAGTGTCTGGACGTGTCACCTAGATGCACCTTTTTTTATTATTAACTTAATGTTGACACTGGTTCCAAAGTTTGCCCTACCCTTTTGGAAACTGTTGGCCTTCGTGTGCCACACTGAAATCTCTGATTTTAATTTGCTTCATGTTCAATTTAAATGTCACAACTATGCTTCAGCTAGATACGCTTTTGCAGCTAAAAGTGTCAGCAGGGATAGTGGTATATGCAATGGAAGGTCTGTTTTGATTAATGGTAGGTTAGATGTAAATGTTTTTACAATGTAATGCGGAGCTCTGAAACAGATTTTTATACTGCAATTCCATCACTGAAGTTTCAAGTGAAGTGTGGATTCAATTGAGTTAGGATATTTGTAAAAACTTGATTATATTTTTTAACTTCTTTTTGCTTTTTCTTCCTTTGTCAAGTAATTGTGCAGTGCCTTTATGTACTGTTATATTTGAGTGTTGAAGCAGCAACTGGCCCTGCACTGCTAAGCCTGCATGTCAATGAAATAAACTGAACGAACTGTAGTATCAATACACTCAGGAACAAGTAATCTCTCTAAGCACCTCTTACTTTAACAATAGTATTATGATTAATGCCCTTTTTAGATGTGATTTCTTATTATCTCTTTTCATTTGTCATTATTAGTGTATTTTTCTTACGTTCCTGTGATGCCTCCGTCATTGGCCTTATGGTTGTTGTGCCAGCATATTAAACAACAACAACAACAACGACAACAACCACCTTCACATGGGGTATTTAAAATTACAGATCTGGAACAAACCATGTTTCTAGGGTATATAACATTGCAGCTACTCAGCGGTACAGTATATACTATGTGTAATGTTACTCCCCATGACAAACGTTTCATACTTTTACATTAATACCTTTCAAAGTGTGTGCGCAGTGCCCACAATGGCCATTTTCTTTAGTTACTTGATACCATGATTTCCAGGTATGTTGTTCAGATCTTTTATGAATCACTTTTGAAATGGTTCCCCTTGCCCTCTTATTACTGGTATAATTTTTGTTCTTACATTCCACAACAGTGTATTGCTATTGTAAGGTTTTTATACTTCGATATCTTTCTGGCTTCTGTCTAGACCACATTTATATTTCCTGAAATTGCTATGTCTATTATCTGACACGTTCCTTGTTCATTATCATGGATTATGTTGTTCAGTTTATGTTAGGGATGGCTGTCAGTTTTCATTTGTTGATTCCATAATATAGTTATCTTACTTTTTTAACTTGAATCTAGTGATTTTTGTATATGCTCATACCAGTGATTCTTGTCTAATTTTACCACTATTCTCTTGCATATGTTATACCTAAGCACATACATTCTATCATTTAGCTTTACATATTTTTCTTTTGCCAATATTGGGCATGCAGATATTATACTTTCTACTGTCTTGTCATAATGTTGACATAGTCTGCATTTGCTATTTGTTTCTGTTTTTAATATTTCTGTTGCACAATAGTTGGTTTGTAATGCCCAATCCTCTGCTGCTATTAGTTCACTTTCAGTTTCTGCTTTCAGGTCATCCCTCAACAGCCACAGCAATGTACAGTGAAACTCACTTAAGATGTCCTGGGTTAAGATGCTTTCCCACCTGTGACATCAGGATTAAAAAACAGATTACCATTTGACATTGCCCCTATTTAATATGTCCCCGCGTAGAAAATTTTCCACCTACAAAGCACAAACAAGTTTACCATGAAACAAATTTTTCACCAGCTTAACAGATTTCCATATCAAAATCTTCAACAACTGCCCCAAGTTTCCATTCGTTGTTTCCAAAAAATGGTATTGAAATGATGCTGTCAGTTCACATGGTTAATCTCCAAGGTTATTCCTGAACAAGTTTCAAACAGCTGAATTATGCAACCTCATGTAACATGGGTGTTGTATTTCTCCCGCAATGCAAAGACTGCAATCAGCCCATCACCACTACTTGGCCTCTATTTCTCTTCCCTCACTGTAATTGCTACATAACCCACTTTGCTTCTAGCCACGCAGCTGTTAATGTCATTTAGTAGCATACATGTTTGCAAAGTCCTTTTGCCCATGTCATGCCAACATGACAGCATAGCACTGAAGGATGGGGCATGGGCAACAATGCTCTGCTGTCAACTTGACATTAACTCACAGCCAGTTATAATCTGCATGTAATATGTTAAAGTGATGTTACCAGTGTGAAAACTTGAGGCAGACTGAACAAGTGACAAACATGGTGCCCAATTCCCCTCCCCTTTGCAAATAACCAAGCTTCTGTCAATTACAGACTGTTCTACAAACATTCTGATCCTAGCTTTCAATGAAATCCTGCTCCATATCTGTCACACTATCTGTTGTTACAACATACATTACTGAACAGTTCAATGTGCCTACTCCTGTTCATACAAAAGCTGGTGTTATACTAGCAAGACATTAGCACAATGGGTATAAGATCACTTCTTGGACACATAAAGCATCTAAATCTGTAGATGCACCCAGGAGATGTGGGGAAAACTTAATGACTTAGCAGCATGGTTTTTAGTTCAGAATTTGTTGCGGCTATTACCACTGAATGCTAACAGTGACCTGAATGGTTTAAGTGAATGAGTTTATGTTGAATTAACACTGTCATTAGAGTTTTTTTGATTTCATAACACATGTCCTTGAACATGATGACATCAAAAATGGGCATACAATAGGACTCGCAATATCTAATAAAGCTGAACAGAATATACAAAGTAGACGGCATTTCAAATGTCCCTGGCAATAAAATCTCTGAAAAACTAGGCACTCCTGCGAGAAAGGCTACTGACATAGTGTTTAGATGGCGAGGTGCACATGAAAATGTTTTAAGACATGAAAATTATACAAATGTAGCACACATATGTAACAAGTTCTAATAAATAAAGAAGAAGAAAAAGAAGCATAAAACAAGAAGATGAAGACGATGAAGAGGAGGATGAAGCAGAAGGAGGAGGTGGAGAAAAAGGAGCAGAAGAAGAACTTTTCAGTCAGTCCTTTTAAAGGTTTTCCCACTTAATACGTCAGATTTCTTTGGCAGTTTCAGAAACATCTTCACAGAGTTTCACTAAAAAGCTGTCTATCTGGACTTCTAATCTAATGTCCATGCATTACTTCATGGACAATAGATTAGAAGTCCTCTACTGTCCATGCATTACTTCACTTTCTGATCTTTCTTTTAGGACTCTCCTAATCTTGCTTTTGTATGATGTATGCTTTCAATTTTTTGTGTAACTGCTTTCATTTGTTTGCTTTATTCTTCTACAAACTTCACTGCCATTTCAATTGTTGAATTCATATTTCGTTGATCCCTTTTGTGACTAACCAGATTTGCCAACTGGTTTTCATCATATTTTATTCAAATATTGTGTAACATTATCTTTGCTCTGCACGTTATTTCAATTTGCAATAAGCTTCTTCCTCCTTCCCTGTTTACACACAGCCTAAATATGTCACTGGAAGTGTCACTGTTGTCATTGCCATCGTCATCATCATCATCATCATCAAACACCTTCCAGAATTTGAACCATGATTCCTTGGATGTTCAGCTTGTAGCCTAGCCAGTACTGGCTACACTATTCAAGCTCCTCATGCTAATACAGTGTACTACTCAAGCATACTATGCTCCATTTTATATTGGAACCTATAACTATACACTTTGGTCCTTGCGAGGAGGACGGAAGTAGTGTGTGGGAGTGAGAGGTTTACAGCAGCCAGCACCCCATGTCCATGAGAACTTGGGACATTGGGGTCGTAAAGGTCATAAAAAGGGAGATAAGCCAGGCCGTTGCACTAGCCCTGGGAAGGTAATGCAGATAACACAGACACAGTCAGTTGAGGTCCTGCACTCCAAACTGCCGGGTGTGCCAGCAGAGACAAGATGGTGTATTGGTGCTGTTTATTAAATATATTTGGTTCTCAATTATTTGATCATTGAAGTGACATTATTTTATTCAGTGTTCAATATACTGATATAAATTCATGTACAGTTACAGCTGTACATGCACCATCTAACACCTACCACATTATATTCCCTGAGACAAGCCTTGCTCTCCACTGTACGGACTAGACAACTGATCCTCATACCACCTGTATACCAATATTAAAGAGCAAAACCTAAAGAAACTGGGCCGAGCAAGAATAAAATAATCTGGATCAGTTATAAACCCTCTCTGATTAATTTATCAAACACAGTGGTCAGACTGCTGCACTTACACTGTATCCTCTCCAATGGCAATAATCTTCCAGAATATCAAGCATCCTAGTCATTTGGCTGAAGATGAGAACTCTTGACTCCTGTTCTTGCAACCGTGGAAGCAGTTTATCCAGTATAACCATTTTACCACAGTTATATACCTAGAAAAATGCATAAATAAATAACCACATGTGTTTTATTTCACATCCATACACAGACAAGAAGTCAATCAGAATAAAATTATGATTTATGATAATTATACCTGCAGCAGAAATTTATTTAAGGTACTTAACTTAAGATTCTCTTCATTTTAACATTCAATTTCAGTTACCTTAAATAAACAAATCTCTGTGTTACACTTTTTCCACTTAGATAAAAATTTAACTCAAAATTACGCAAACATTTACTCACAAGGTGTTCATCTGTGGTGTATGGAGGGCCAGGCTCTGCCCCATCAAACAAATACGGATGATTGGAACACTTTCGCAACTGCATGAGAATGTTCTGCAATCTCATTTTCTCTATCTTGCCAGCACCATTCACAACATCAATGTCCTTCATCAGGACCTTTGTGTACCTTCATATGGAAACATAACAGAAATGTAACTCCATCAAACCTGTGACTATTTACATATGATAGTGGAAACGGACATTTCTATTGATGATTTATTAACAAAGGAATTTCAGTAATATTACTTATGAATTCAGTAATCAAACTCAACAATTTTACAATCAAATGGCCAATTAAATCATAGTAAATCTCTGACCAGGCAAGGTTCATTTATTTATATTGACTTACAGTTCCTTCATTTCAAGTAATAAAATCTGCAACATTCTTACTCACCCAAAAATAGCTTGTGTACCTGAAATAACTCTCAACAAACACATTTCTTATAACCCTTGCATCAACACTTCTGCAAATGCTCTCTTTGATTATCTACACCAGGTCTCCCTCAAATCTTGTGTGACAGTTCACTATGGCGCCTAGTTCAACAATCAATCCATCAGCTTTTAACCATATTCAACCATCCCCTGCACTGCTCATCACAAGATTTTTGTTCTTACATTTTTTATCCCTCCCACCAACAGCCACTGCAGGAACTAAGTCAGTTCAGTATCTGGTAGTTTGTAGGGTTTGTTGTGATATGAAGGTTGCAGTGCCTGCACTAGCAGTTGAGTTAAATACAGGTACTCGTGTATGGTATATTATTGTAGACTAAACGAATACTTTTCATTTTAATTTCTGTATCTTAATGCTGAATAAGGAGTTCTGATATGAGAGTTTCTGTTTCAATGCACTCTAACAATGTCTCATTTTGCATTATGATTTCCAGTGCTTTTTGTTGGCATGTCTTTTGTTTTAAAAACTTTCAAAAAAATAAAGTCATAGCATTTCAGAAGAATATACTTAATGTGTACAGACATCTTGCGGCTTATTAGACCCACTGACCCATGCATGCAGATGTGTCCCCCCACTCCCCACAAACTCAAACTTAAATACCAGAACAACAATAGTGGAAGGTTCAAGTTTCTTAGCCGTTGCAACATACATTCAAAGAAGGGGGGAGAAGGGAAAAATGGATCTAGCCCTAATTTTTGAGCTGCATCCAAGTTTGAAAGAAAATCTATCATGTCCTGACCTTCACAGTCCAACTCATCATATCTGCAATACCAATTGAGCTGACAATTTTTGCTATTAAGGTAATGGCACATATCTGGAGAAATTTTCCATTAAAGATACATGTCTGTTTCACGCAGATCCTATTTTAGATGGCTGAGTGTATTTTTCACACTTAACTAGATACACAACAAAACATGATGAACTTGTACCAAATGTCACAGTGAAACGGGAAGCACTCCTGCTTCATTGCACAAGGTTCCATGTTCATAAGTAGCAGATCCAGACTGGACATCCTAACTAAATTTTGCAAATCCAGCCCTTCAAATGAACACAAGGATAATACCAAATCTTTTCCAATTCACTGTTCACTCTTCTGCCTACCATTTCATGCTATGTAATCCAAAATAGACAGCATCACTAAATAAATATGAAGAGTTCAATGCTAAGTGTCACTCCATCAACTCATGAGTTCCAACACACATGCTCCACAGCACCAGCACACGTGTGTAAACTATAAGATGGAAATTGGGCTGTTACACTTACCATTCTCTTTGCATTTTACTGAGGCCAACATAAACTTTCAATTCTTTCTTTGGTTTTAACCGCTTTTCAACTTCAGACTTCAACCGACGCAGTAAAAATGGCCGTAATACCTAAAAAAAAGCACAAACACATTCACATTCCTAACAATAGATAAATTATATGATTAGACAGGTCACTATTTTAAATGTGAACTTTGTGAAGGATTCTAAGGTCACAGAAAGAAGTCGCATAAATTGACCACGTCTCTATCTCCTCCAGGCCGTTACGCTTCCCTCCAGCAAGCTTCTCTATATTCCCTTCCAGTCTCTTAGTCACTTGGCTCACAAGAATGTTGGTAATAAGAACTTCTGCTGGCAATGACCTCTTTGAGCTGGCCAATACAGGTAAGTGGAACTTGAGGGAAATATGATAAGCAACCAAGGGGAAGCCTCAAGAACCATCAATTCCACCATTAGTGGAATTTCCAGCTTCAATACAGTACAAACAAAACAAAAACAAGAAGCCCACACTTTGAAGGATCAAAAGTTCACTCATTTATGATTAATACTGCCAACATAACATAAAATTTTAAGTACTATATTTACCTCAATATCAGACAACCCACTTCCAAAAGCCTCAAGTTTCAGGAAAACACCAGTACAGAACATCTTAACTTTGGGCACAGCTATGAGGTAATACCTTCATTTATCAGGTAATAAACTGGGAAAATTTCCCACCTTACGGTGCTATAAAATACTATATATGTTAAGTCTTAGTTTTCAGTGATTCTGACATGTTCTTGAATACAAGACTGTTTTTACAAGTACAAATGGTAGATGAAGACCCCCCTTCAAGTGGAATTATTCTGTAAGAACCAATTTTACCTGCTCATATTTTGCTGTTTTTAATTTTTTTCAGCTCACCTGTCCATTTACAGAATGAGTACTGCACCTCAATTTGATATAACTGTGTTCAAAGCTGACACAGAAATTTCTGTTCTTTAAGGATTTTTTACAAGCTACATTTGAAGTAGCATCCACCTTGTTTACATACATTGTTCAGCTATTCTTGAATTGAGAGAGGATTGCATCTCATGCTGATTTACCCCGTAAGTGATTGCTCTGCATTCAGTGCAGAATTGAGTACTCATGGAGTAGAGAAGGGTATCAAAACCATGGGTCTTCATCATAAACAGGAGATATCTAATACTGCAAGATGTTTGGAGACAGCTTTTTACGCTCGAACAATAAATGTTTTAATAAGTTCCTTGTACTTTAATTTTAATCTGAATAATTTTAGCAATATTATATATCATCTGTTGTAAAAAGCTGATGTTTATATGTTTACCATTTGCCAACATAAGACACAAACGATGGTTACAATAGGAAGATGAAACATGTAAAAGAATGAAAACTAGCTCTGTGCAGTAGTTGGAAATAGAACTTGTAAGTGGAAAACAACAGCACGGAATATGTATAACAATAAATATATGCTAATTACATGTTAAATAATTAACTGCTATTCAGGATGAGAACTGTACACACATAACAAATGTAAACACAAAATGTATATAAATTTTGCACACAGAATACTTAAATTATTGTACCAAGAAACAACAGTTACACGGTCACAACGCACTCTAATAAGCCCACACCTTTTTGCCATGTAGTGTCCATGCATCATGTTCTGGATCTGAATACCATGACTAGTTGTTAATACTAATGTAAAAATGGTTGAAAGACACCCATTACCATGCTGAGCCTCTAAGGCCTTTTAAATATAAGTGGTCTCGAATTAAGAGGCTTGCCAAACATGGTCCATTTGGCTACCAATATCAAGATGACACACACCACGAGTAAGCTGTGTACACAGTGCAATCCACAAGTTTTAGGACTGACTTTTTATAAATAACAGAATTAGAGTGAGCTATCGGCAAACCCACTAAGTACTATCACCCAACATCTGTTCACGCACCAAGTCTCGTTTATCTTCAGCAATGTACGAGTTACAACTTGTCTTGTAGATTCAGTTTTCTTTATACATCACAGATGGCAGAAATGGACAGAGTTGCCATAAAATTTTGTTTCAAAGCCGGTCTATCTGCGACAGAAACACTAGTATTGGTGCAAAAGGCTTATGGGAATTAGGCTATGTACTGATCACACATTTCTAGGTGGTATTCTTGATTCTGTGGATTCTGAAATCCTGATGAGAAACGGTAGGGACACATGTTGAAAACATGCTCCATCTACTCAAAATGGACAGCTCCAGCAGATAAGAGAACAGCTTATTTGTCCACTTCAATGTATGTGATTTATCAAACAATTCTTTGCCATTTGGTTGCCTATGTGCCGGTTGTAGCTGAACAATGGTTGGCTTGATGTCTCTGTCATGTTCGTCTGTGAAGCTCTGATCTACTGGTGGTTGGCTCATGTTGGTCAGTATGCATATTTCCCTCTTGTTCTTCCACTACACTGCAGTCAAATCTCCCCTAATACTGCCTCATATGTAAGCCCATTTCATTCTATACCTATTGCTGTGTATACAGTACTAGACTCCTGATGATGGACAGTAAACCTGTGCAAAACATGTAGAGTTCTATACCAAAATAAATTTGAGAAACAGTGCATCTCATTGCTTTTTATTATAAGAGTTTATATTTATCTACTAGCCAGATAATCAAATACAGTATGAGAAGAAAAGAAACTGTCCGCAAACAACTTATGTCCAACTCCTTCTAATCTCCTGGTAAGATGTCTCATGGTTGCACGTGTTGCTGTTATTTTGCAGTTGCAGTGTGAATCTTTACCGAGATAAACCTCATTTTGCGTGTGCAATGTGCAGCCTGTCATGTCACAAAGCTTGTGTGGTCAAAATGCTTATTCACTTAGGTACACATATTCTGAAAGTATATGGCCTTTCAACTACACAATAACTTAATCCACTACCAGATGTATCAAGCAGATGCAAAGCAGCAAAATATAAGAAGCAATGTATGTAAGCATCAATCACATTTCATGGTGTTGCTGTAGCAGTGTGTGTGGAATTGTTCAAGTCTAGACCAGTACTCCAGACTGTATCGAATGTCACGTGCTTCTTGGGTGGGAAATAGTTTTAAGTGGGAAACATATTAAAAAAGCAATGTCTACCAGACATATACTTAATATAAGAATTTGTTTCATAATTCATCAACTAAAATATGCGGTCACCTTATAATCACGCATGACATTATACCCGTTCTGCACAACTCTTTTTCCAAAAACTGAAAGAATGTGAAGAAGGGTCATCCTGTATGCTGGACTGGTCTTTTCACATGCAGTGTTGTCTTGTACCTGTGTAACTACAGTATGTTCATCATGTAAGAAACTTTGGTACTAAATTAGTCTTAAGCAGTGTTACTTTAAATGGGTTCTACTGTACCATCAGTACTACTAACATGCTCAATGCTCAACATTAATCTGAACACCACTTACTGCATGAAGCCTTTCCACTAAGGTAGCATCTCCCAGGAAACTATTGGTGTTGAACCATGCATCAAAGTCCTGTTAAGAAAGAAATGCAATGCAAAAATGTACAAAAACAATATATTATAACTCCTTAAAGTTTCACTAATAATGATAACCAGATATATGAATACTCAGTACAAACAATAACCAGTCTTTTTTCCACCTTTACACTTAACACAATGTATCACACAAATGTTCAAAAGTAAAACTCATATGTAATATACATGGCCATTATTTTAAATGACCCACTCATCACTTCTCATTAGGTTACTCACGTTAATGCACCAAATCCACTCACTGGCCTGTTCCCATGCTGTTTATCAGGGAGGTTTTGCAATCCCTGAGACTCACCTCCCATTGCTGTGTGGGATTCTATTTTATACATGTGCCCACACAGTGGCTACAAGCACAGTCATAGGTGTTGACAAAAATTTCTGAATGCACCAGTTCAACACAGGAAAAAAATTCAGCAATATATGTATGGGTTTTGAGCAACAGATTTAATTTTGGACAGTAAAAGAACATGCACAGGACACGTAAAGAGGAAAAACTGAATGAAATTAGTGCTTGGTTGGAGATAATACCAAGAAAATCTTTGGTGTGATTTATACAGCAAAGCAGTGTGTAGGCATCATCAACATAAAATGCAAAAAGACTGTAGCATATGCATCAGTGTAAGACAGCTGTGGTTCCCGAACTCTATGACACAGGTTGTGAAGCCAAACTGAATTTTGTGAACTGGTACCTTCAGGTGGTGTATGCTCAAGATACTGATCCCATGTTCTTTCTCTTAGTAATGAAGCTTGGTTTCACCTCAGTGGATAGACATGTGAGCTCTACTGATAACAAGTATTGGTCTGCGTACAATCCAACATTAATCTGTCAAGTACTGTTAAAGAAAGTTATGACTGGTGTATGGTGTGCTGTAAGTGAATATTGGGCCCATTATTTTTTTCTAAGGCCATAAATTCACACCGATATGTAACACAAATTTGGACACCACATTATGAACACCTGTCTAATTAGAAGACAGCATATGCCTTGTTCACAATTCAACATCTCACACCACAATTTCCCCCTACCCTCATCAAAATATGGTAAAAAAAAAAAAACCTAATACTAACTCCAATGCATTAAACTACAACATGTGAACCGCCATTCACAGCAAACCAAATAGCAACAACTACCTTCCTTCTTACCAGCATGAAAAATAATCTGCATGGAGTGATGTATGCAGCAATTGGAAAAGTCCCTGTGTATGGTAGGTGAGAAATTCACTTACCATACCTCCGAGTTAAAATAAACTTCAATTTACAATAAATGAAGGATTTCTATTAAAATTACTTCTGATATTAACAGAACCATATTAAGAGTGTTCCCTGCCACCACAGTATGGTATGCAGCCTGAGAATGTAGACAGAGGAGTGTTTTAAGAGTTAGTTAATGATGTTGTCAGTTGCTAAGATTATATTCCACGAAGGAATGAGTATGGAGAAGTGGTGAAATCATAAGTACTGGGAAAAATCAAAGTACTCAGAGAAACACCTGTACCAGTACATCTCAGACCACAAATGTGGTTAGAGTTAGATCATTCAGGTTCTCATGGTGGTAACTATGAAGAATACCATCTTCTAGGGCAAGGATCACCAACATGTAGCCCTCGGTCAACCGAATAATTCCAGTAATACAGCTTAAGAAATATAATATAGTAGGTCTACAAAACATAATATGACAACATTATTTGCAGAGAATATATTCAGAAACTGTAACTCATCACTTTTAAGACAGTACAGAGTAAACCAATCATGCTTTGTGTTTAACCGAGTTTTGTATGGCCCACTACCTTTAGCATTTAGCTTAACTTATTGTATGTAAATATGGATTTCCAGGTAATTCAATCTCCTCCCCCCTTCCTTTTGATATAAGTATACACACATGCAGCCCTCAGGTGATTCCTGAACAAATTATGTGACCCTCCCATGGATTGAAGTTGGCCAGCCCTGTTCTAGGGTATGACACCCAGTAAGCTTCATTACAACCTGGAGGCAGCAGGGTCCTCCAAAATGTAAGTAAATTCAGGGTGGTGCTGCACACAAAGCAGTACAGGAGGAAAATGCTGTACAGTAAATCCCCGAGTTACTGTTTCCAAGTTTCCGTGCTTACCAAATATCAAGTAAGTCCAGAAATACTTGAATAGGATAAATTTTGTACACAACATTCATTTTAATAGGACATTCAAGCCAAAAAAAGTAGCACAGAAGTATAAAAATTGTACGGAAAGTAATTTCAATCTACAACACAAAATATAACAAATGTATGCACAATAAGAATGTACTATAGCAAATCATCTGTATTACAGTGTACATAAATCCTGTACATCCAGCACTAATGACCAGAAGTTAACTGATCTTTACTATTTAAAAAAAAACTCATATATTTGTGAGACTAAAGATCTGTATAACATGTTACTGGGGACTTACTGTATATTGACAATTCTTTGATATGCCTACATTTTGCCAAAACTCACATCTGATGAGGTGAAGACCTCTGGTAACAGGAAATTCAGTAGAGACCACAGTTCATGCAGGTTATTCTGCAGAGGAGTTCCTGTCAGCAGGAGACGGTTTGTTGTTTTGAATTCACGGACAATTTCAGAGAGTTTTGACTTCTCATTCTTTATGCGGTGAGCCTCATCAATAACCATGTAGCGCCAGTTGAACTTCTTGAATACTCCTTTCTCCTTTATCACCATTTCATATGAAGTGACACACACATCCCATTCACCAGGCATCAGTGTTTCCCTTATGAAAATATTCTGGTGAAGAAAAAACAAGCATTTTGGACACATTATTTCAGGAAATTGCAAGGACAATTTCAGTAAACAAAAATAAAGATTAATTGGTTGTATCCCTGTGAATAACTGGCACACAAAAACAGCAAATATTTAATCAACAACAATCACAACATTTTAATCTTAATAAACATTAAAAACTGTACTTACTATTGCTTGATGCTAGGTAATTCCTTGGACATCAACAGATCATAAGAAATGTGTTAAGTTATAAAAAAAAGCTTCCTAGCACATGAAAGCAAGCAACAAAATGTTGAAATTGATGGTTCTGTCTGAAGCAAAAGCCAGGGGACATATGTGAAACATGTTGGATTTCCTTCGCCTGTGCTAGAGTCAGCATTGCAAATTCCTAATGTTAACCTTCTTTGTTAAAAAAAAACAATTCTTTGAGAAGCAATTAATAAAAACAAAGGATGCTGTCATCCGTGTTGAATCATAAGCTTTTTAAAAATGTTTATTTTGAAAAGGTCCATTTGGTATTTCAGGAGATCATGATGTTGCAAACAAACCTACTGTATGAACCTTTAAAAACCAATGCAAAAAACTGGGTTCAGCAGCACTGAGTTCTTGCCGGGGGTATTTAATACGTAACACAAGCTTCATAAAAAACATGAAGAATACTTTTTTGAATGAAAAGTAATAAGTCAATGCATTAAACAGCAGTTTGTGGAAAATAAAAAAGAGATTGTATAGCATGCCTTTAAAAATGCTGTAAATATCCTTAAAGCCTAAATACACAAAATAAAAGACTAGAAATTTGTAGATATCTCCTTACTTTCATTTACATTTTGTTTCCAGGCTTCAAGTTTCTGTATTCATGTTGCATGTGAAGAAGTTTCACAGTCGCTTCATTGTGTTATAATTCGCAAAGCAGGTTTTATGGACACATAAGGCCATAACACAATTAAGATATATCACATGTACTTTTCATGTCACACCTCTCATAGAGCATGCACGACTGCACAACTATGAAGGACCAGGCAAGTGCTTTCTGAAAGAGGTATCTGGTCTTCCGACATTAACAGCAGTGGGTGGTCTCTGTAAGTCTCAACAGCTGCCATTCTTTTCCAGCCACCGTCAGCATGTTCCTCAGAAAGGTGGGCTACAAATGTCTGTGTGAAATATTCTTCCCACCACACGAAGCAAGAAGGATGAACTGTTCAGAATGGCCACATCTAACAGACTGAAAAACAGCTTTATCGTCCATTTCCATGTCTGACAGCTGATGAGTAGCTATAAGCCACTCTGTCTTCCTTATCCACTGATACCATGTGACAGTTACAATCCACCACATGTCTAGTTTTATTGCATTCCCATTCACTGTGGAAACTTCTTTCCTGCGGTGGATTGTGAATGTTAGTCAGCATGCAGGTATCTCTCTTGTCTAGCACTGTATTGCTGTCAAGTCAACCTTGGTCCTTACTCCAATGTCCCCCCCCAAACCAAGTTTCATTGTCTTGCATCTTAGGTCCTCTGGCATTCCCTGCTTGTTTAGTCTGACAGCTCCACAACAGTTATTTTTTTGTACAGTCATTGAAAAGCTCGGGGGAGGAAAAGAAATTGTCCATGTACAATTTCTGGCCACATCCTTCCAGCTTCCTTGTCCGTTCTGTCACTGTGGCATGAGTTGCTGTCATGTGTTATGCCATGTATTTTCTGTCCTTCGCTAAGGAAACTGTCATGTCATGTGTAACCAGTTGAGTCACAAGGTTTGTATCTTGTAATGCCAAAATGCTTGTGTTAATTGGGAATGTACTGTGTGAATACCACCCTTCCTTGAAACAACATAATCACTTCAGCAACTGCCAGATTTTCTGAAGGGCTGAAAAATTTTGAAAATGTCCTGTTTAGGATTTCAAATACATCTCATATTTTCCATAGTCTGTCATAATTTTCTCCTGTCCGATTGACTCCATTCCTGCTGTCCGTGAAATGCAAAATCCAAAGGATGTGTATATATCTGTCTTATTTTATCACACTTCTGTAGAATGGAGTGTAAATCTAGTCTATATTTGACAAGTATTATGTCAGATGGTCTCATAAGCAATGTCCCATTCGATTTTAATTGCCAGGAACACAAAAATTTCAGCCTCAGTTAAGTCACGTTGAGGAGAAGGTCTGTCATCAAGACTGTCCATGCACCAGAAATAATGGCTGTTTGTTTCCACCACATGCAGCATGATAATCCTGCAAAATAAAACATGAAAACACTAAACGGAGTACAGCCGTCATTGATGCGTGGTGCTTCACTGTCATCCTTTCCTCTGTGGCCACCAGTAAATGTCTGTATTACACTATTCTGAAGGCAAGAGGCCAGTGTCCACTGCAAACCTGGCGCCCATTGTGTCTGATTTGGCTCACTCTGAACATCATCCTCTTCCTCGAGGGTAATGACTGCATCTCTGCTCAGTGGAGCCTGAGCACTGAAGCACATTGTACACATGCTCTCTGATCATATATTTGGTTCCAGTAAAACTTCTTCACAACATTACTCATCCTCCACAGCAGCTACATTGCCTTGGGACTCATCATTATCACTGTCCATAATCAGCTCAGAGATATGATTTGGATTCAGCAAGTGAACCTTCCTGCTCACCAGTTAAAAAGCATGTCACTTCTGCATGGCTGTGCAGTGTGTACTAAAACATAAAATTTTCGTTTCATCTGTCCTTGCCCTACTGCCCACATTAACTGCATACGTTTGAAACAGCAATTTAATGTTTGTAAGCTGGTGCAAGGGCACCCTGTTTTTGGAACACAAGCTAAGTCACACAAAGTAGTTTGCGTTACAGTTTATCACCACTGCTGACATTTGCGTCAGCCTACACACAACTGTCAAAAGGCAAAAGTCTAAATGCCAGCATATATACACAAAGCAAAGAAACGGATTTTTCAGCATTTCAACATATACATTCGCATTTCTGAACACTGGTATGGCTGCCTATACATTCTGCATTCCCACATGCCATCACAGGTCATTTAAAGGTTAATACATATGTTACAGAAAACATCTCGAATCAAAAGGGAATTAAAACAAGAAGGGAGTAATTAAAATCATGAAATTTGTGTCTTTATCATTGAAACGTAACGTGCACTTAAATCCACAGGCATTAAAATAAAGTACTTTTTAAAGAATAATTTGACAAAAACTTGCAAGGATTTTGTAACAAAAAATTCTCACCCTAGCCTCTTGGTCACCTATAAGACACACTGCACGTAAAGAAGGAACCCATTTCTTGAATTCATTCATCCAGTTGGCAAGTGTGGACTTTGGAACTATCACAATATGAGGACCTGGAATGTTCCTGTAATGTTTCATGTACCTGTGGGTGAAACAACACTTGGTAAAACAATGCATACCACTTGTACAATTCATAACTCTCTACAGTTATGGCAGACATATTTTACTAATTATTTTAGGCTACTGGTTGGCAGTAAGAAGTTTTGTTTCATGCATAATATTTAGCAGGCTTTCAGTAAGCAGTATACCCAGTGTTCAGAGCACATGATTTCTTATGGATTTCACTTCTGACAGTGGCAACTTACAAAGTAAAATTTTCCATTTATGTCTTCTCACTTTGGTGTGTACGTAGTTATGCTTCCAGTACCAGACAGTGAAAAAGGTAATTCAAACTTTACATAATGAAAGTATAAAATTTTACTTTAGTAATCACAACATAAGATTCTTTTCCTTGTACATATAAGGCCATGGCTGCACTTCCTAACCATAAAAGCCTTACTAGACTGTACACACTTGCCATAGGCACTGCATAGTATGTTTCAGAAGATGGGTAACAGTTTCAGTCATTCTTTATTATCACTGTGACATGAACTTATGTTGCCAGTGAATGGCTAACACTGATTCTGTAAAGCAGAAAAGTGAACAAATTCTCAGAATAAATGAATGACAAACTATTCTCAGTGTAATTACCTATCTTATAAGTAAAAAATTGTGAGAAAAATTTAAGTTGGATTGTAAGTGAAAATGCTGGTGCTACAAGAATTTTGAGGCCTACACTATAAAGCCTGTGGAATACACTGTACAGATATGTTACATTATTTCACTTCTACCAGATCAAACTGATGTCATCATCAGTAAAGGACAGTTTAAAATATATTTAAAAATATATATAGCAAACTCTCCAACCATAATTTCTGAAGGGATTGCAGGAAAATGCAGCCACAGGAAAGTATTAAAAGTGTCAAAAGCATGAGAAAAAATGAAGAAAGAAAATTACACATTTACCACTTAGGAATACCAAAGTAAGCAACACACACAATTAGTTTCACACTCATGCAAAACCTTTTCTGGCACTTTTTATGAGGTAAAACAGAATGCCATATATGGAGACCACATCCTTCTGTCCGTGGCCTACTATCAGCAACTGAAACACCCGTCAGATTTTCATGAAATTTGGGACACAAGTTCTTTACAATAAGTTGCTGAAGAAGGTTCAGTTTCAAGAAAACTGGGGCAGTGTATGACATATACCAATTGCTGTGTGTACAGTGCTGGACTCCTGATGATAGAAAGAGAGACTGTCCAAAACATGTAGAGTTCCATTCCCCCCAAAAAATGAGAAATAAGTGCATCTCGTTGGTTTTGTTATAAGAATACAGTTCATAAATGTACAATGCATTAAAGAGTTAAATAACTGTGATCACTAAAACTTGCATAAAGGTTACAAACACTTCAATAAAGAATCACAAGTATATAAAATAAAGTTACAAATCTTACCCAAGTAATGATATTGTCTGCAGTGTTTTACCAAGACCCATCTCATCAGCAAGGATTCCATTGATGCCATTTTCATACAACGAAATCATCCAATTGAGCCCTCGCACCTGTGAAAGAACATGGGATCAATAAACACAGAGTTTCAACTATGGCTTAGGACTTCCTTGTGCATAAGGAAACATTGCACACTTACCTGGTAATCTCTCATTTCACCATTTTTAACATAATGTGGAGATTGATCAAAGCTGATAATAGTTCTCCTACTTGAATTCGTTTCTGCCAACAATTCTTCATCCTCCTCCTGTTCTGTCTTTCGATGACGATGACTGCAAAGGCACAATTTATGAATCTCAATCATTGTTTGAAATGGCAATTTGTAACTGTTCTTTATTCTGGGATGTTACACTGTATAGCTTGGAAGATAATCACTAATATCTCTGAGGAACATGCTTCCTCCATCTTCTGCAGTAACCTTCAGTCACTCACGTAAGAAGCTTAATTACTATAAGACAATTTAGCTCTGACAAAACCAATGAAATTAACATGGTTCAAACAGAATGCAGGTGAGTCAAGTTCAAAAACATTATACTATTTTCTGAAAATATATATCTCCCTGGAAGCGGTTGCTACTAAATTTGCATCAACGATGTATTTGCAATGAAGAACAAATGAATTTAAACCAAATAAACTCACATTAATTTTAAAAAGAACACACATTAAGTTATATATATATATTTTTTTTTTGGTGATAAAAGAAGTTATGTAGGTACACTAAATTCTTCGGCCTGCAAATTGATAACTTAATATATAGAATGCCTACAGCACATCTTATCCTCAAACACTGTTCAGTATGCTCATCATGAGGGCAGTCACAGCACCCACAACAAGATACAGTAAACTTTGTTGACTTCACATATTTCCAATCCACTATGTCTTATGGCAATATCTTTTGCATACATTCAACAATACAAGTATGTTCACCATCACAGAAAAAAATTACTAGGTTTATGGCAGGTGTACAGAATGGAGCCTCTTGTATGGATCATTTAGCAAATTTAATGTACTTCCTCTTAACCAGTGAACACCTACTCTGGTTACTGTGGTCAGTCACGATGGAAATATGTCATGCAGATTGAGAAAAACACAGTATACATGCACAATACAAATATCACCTCCTTGTGCCAGTGTTAACCACACTACACAGCAGGGAGATGTGTACTATGCAAGAATAATTAATGAAATGCTCTTCCATCTAACATTAGAATCTTGAACTATGACACAAAATATTTAAGTCAGAAATGAAAAATTGCCACTTTGCTTGCTCCTTCTACTCTATAGAGGAACATTTTTCAACTGTAAAGCTCACAAGTAGTGCGCCTATTATTAAGTAATTTTTGACACAAATACCGTGACATACAAACCATGCATTTCCATTACATTATATTACATTCATACTACAACACATTCTACAGCCTTGTACTGTAAGTGATTTATGAAATCGAAATAAATTAAATTCTATTCTGTAACAGTGAAATGAAAGATGAAATCTGTAATTAATGCTGTACCATATTTTGGGTAATATCACTTACTCTCCAGGATCTCCTTTTGGTTGGTCTGGATTCTTTCTTGGTCTACCAGGTTTCACCTTCAGTGGACTTGTTGGTGGTTTGTCTCGCTGATTATTTGACATAAAATGTGTAAAGATCTCTGTCTGCTTCAGAAGGTAATCAAATCGTTTGCTTCGGTCTGTTTCCTGTACACAATTGATATGGTGTGTTTTTTTAATAAATTCAAAAGCTATTTCAGAACAAATGAAAATAATACAACATTACATACTACTTCAACAAATATTGCAATGTACTTCACAGCACTCTTTTTAATGATCTATGTAACTTTAAAGATGTTCTAATTTTCAGTTTCAGTATATGTAACTCAAATCAATGTAGAGGTAATTAATACCTAATATAATTTGATAGCCTAACATGCCGTGAACATTTTCTCAGATTTAAAAGTTATTATTAACTGTGACATTCTCTTTTACAGGTACTGCAGAACTAGAGCAAAGGAGACAGAGAAGCAAGAAAAGAAACAAACCAGAGAATACCATAGTTACAGGGATAACAGTACTAGCCAAATCTTTTGAAAGGGGTTATTATAGTTAATACATAAATTGCCATAAACTGTGAAACTGTACAGCAGCAACTTCAAAATGTTTTCTACACTAAACTAATACTTATCCAAAGATACAGTGTAAAGGGGAGGGGGGATATGTACTTAAAATTAACTGTACAGAACAAAACTGGATTTCAACATGTCTAACAAGCACATAAATATGGGAGTTTGAACCTAGAATATGACCAATTTCACTTGGGGAATTCAAACACTAAGCCAAGCATGAACAATTTATCACAGCAGTTCAATATAAGCCGCTTCAGGCTCCAAACCTGTCCAATAATATAGAGGTGAGAGGTATCAGCTAATAATATGATGTGATTCAGAACTATGGATCTGCAAGGACTTGTGGATGGTACACATACTGTAATTTTAAATTCTAGAATACCAAACAGGAAGACCTTCATGACAGTGACTGCCAGCCAGTACAGATTCTTACAAAATATAATGTACAAGGACATGAAATGCAAAGCTTGAGTGAAAACCTATCCATGGCGAACATTCTTATTTGTCCAACATATACTTTGACAATTTCAGTAACTTATATAGTGGTTTTTTGTGATGTGACACCATGTAATCTTGGGCCATGCAAGTTCTCACAGTGGTACTGCTAGACATTCAAGTCACATGAGACATTACACCGTGTCACTAAGTAAGTGGTTCCCATAATTTTGAAGGAATGTAGTGTCATCTCTTTCTTGAATATTAGCAGGTTCATTAGAAACCAGATCAAGGACTTCATCCCATTATGGCAGGATTAACCCTTTGATGCCAGAATTAAATCCCCCCCCCTGGCCACTTTAGTGGCCGTTTGGGCTATTTCAAGGGCTCATGAGCAACGTATATATATATATATATATATATGTCATTCGGCGGCTAAGGGTTAAAAAATCCTGTGTGGCATATCTCCTTGATGCCAAGAATTTCATAAGTATGTACTGTAATACAGAGTCTTTTTTTTGTCATTTTAAAATCCCACTTCTACAGGCAGTTCATTAATAAACAGTTTTCTCAGTACCACTAACAAACAGTCTTAACTATTATATATCATACCATATCATAACCGATGGTGCTAAGGGTATTTAAAACCAACAACACTTAAAGGAGAAGTGTGACCAACTGCATGCAATCTTGATAAGAAGTTCATATTTTTCTACAACAGGAAGCAAGATCAAGTATTCAGTTTAAACTGCTGGGAAATAGAACGGCACCTGGCAATACAGCAATCCACGCCCCCGCTTCCCACCAATAAAAACATTTATTACTAAAATCCTCCAACTACCAGGCCCACCTACTAACTGCCACTGTATAGTTACAGTGACCATTTATGTATTTTGTCTGATGTTCAATGCAATTTTCACAGCCATATTTTCTAAACTGCTCTTTGATTATGTTGTATTACTAATCTGACTTTAATCTGGGTTTAATTAGAGAAAATTATCATACAGTAGCAGGTGTGTAAGAAGAAGGAAGCCTGAAGACAGGGACCAATCCTGTTCCTGACATGTAATGTATTATACTTCACAATGTATGATGGAAAAGGTTCGTGAAATCAAGGAGTTCAAATGTTATACACAACTGATTACATACACAGTGTGGTCCGAAAGTTTTAGGACTGATTTTTTTCCCCATACCTTCTTTTTTATTCAAAATAAGCTCCACTGGCATATATAAAGGCTTTTGTGCAGTCACATAGTTTCTGAAAAGCTGCTGAAAATTTCTCTTTTTGGACCTTCTTTACTTCACCAGTTATGGCTTCTTGGATCTCAAAAACATCTGCAAAGTGGAGCCCTTTTAACTTCATTTTCAACTTGGGGGGAGGGGGAGTCTGGTGAAGGTAAATCTGGGGAGTTGGGGGTGATAAAGGGCTGTAACATTTTTTTGGGGTCAAAAATTGGTAAACACTTGCAGTTTTGTGGGCAGGCGCATTATCGTGCAACAAGAAAAAATCTCAAGAGCAGAACACAGCTGGATGAACCCAGCGAATGCGCTTCAGGAGACGATCCATTACTCCATTACAAAATTCTGCATTTATTGTTTTTCTCTCTGGTGTGAATTCTTTGTACACTATGCCTTGAGAGTTGAAAAAATTATCAACATTGTCTTGATGCAGGACCTTTGGAATTTCAGTTTCTTTGGGCAAGGGGATGTCTCACCAACTCATTCAGACATCTGTCACTTTGGTTCGGGGTCATAGGCAAAACACCAGGTCTCATCTCCCGTAATAATTTTGTTAAAAAAATGTTTGTTTGCATCGGCCATTGCAATAATGTCTTGGCAAGATGTGACTTGATCTTCCCTTTGCTCAGGTGTCAAGGAGTGTGTCACAAAATGTGCACACAACTTTCTCTTTCCCAAATCCCCTTTCAGAATCCAAAGAACTACGGTCTTGGGGATGTTCCAAGATTCTGCTATCATTCTTGATGAAATTCGACTGTTATTTTTGACCAAATCAGCAGCAGCAATGTTTACCTAGTTCGAGTTGATTTTGGATGGCCACCTCTCTCATCAATTTCTACCAGCTCCCTTCTGTTTCAAAATCAGGAATGCCACCTAAAAATGTTTGATCGGTTTACAGCCTCATTCCCATAAGCCTTTTGCACAAAAACTAGTGTTTCTATCGCAGACAGACTGGCATTGAAACAGAATTTTATGGCAACTCTCTGTTCATTTCTGCCATCCAGGACGTATAAAGAAAACTGACTTTACAAGACAAGTTATAATTTACACACTGTCAAAGATAAACAAAAAAAAAAACTCAGTCCGTGAACGGATGTTGGTTGATTGCACTTAGTGGGTTGGCCAATAGATCGCTGTAGTTCTGTTATTTAAAAAGAAAAAAATCAGTCCTAAAACTCATGGATCACACTCTATATATAATGGTAATGTAGCTTGGTGTTCAGTAGATTGAAATTTTCCGTGTGTATGACGATGGATGTCATAGTGATTATGAGAGTATTCCAATGTTGTTATTCATGTATGGTATGTTCGTTATGGCAGGCTCTATGCACTAGTCAGCTTAATTTTGTTTTCTGATGTTGGGTAAGAAATGTTAATATAAGAATTTTCATTTCAGTATATTTCTTGGAAATTTTAGTCCTGCATTTTGATTTGATATGTTTTTGGAATGCTATTGATAAAAAAAAGTTTTGCAACAACAGCATAATTTTACAAGAAGATCCTCAATGTGCATGAATACCTTGTGGTTTATAGACACACACACACACACACACAATATCTACAACAGCAATAGTGGAAGGTCTGGCTCCTAACGTTTTAAGCTGGCAACTAGATTTCAAAATATTTGTCACATTCTGTATTACTGCATCTTGGCCTACTTGTCGGAGCAAAAGGAAGGCAGTAACTTTGAATTTTAGGAAACTATTTACCCAACCACAAGCTGTAACATCCCCAATGACTTGAATCTTCATCAGCATATTTATGATAAGCTAAAGAATACAATGTGACACATTGTACCTTGAATACTTTATATTACCCTGTGATTTGCAAGACCTAATTTTGCCCCCCACATGAGAAAAAGATGCTCTCATGGGATATGAATATCACGTCAGAAATCAAGATGAAGTTGGATATGACTGGTCAAAACAACAACCAAACAAGTTTCACAAGGACAACATTCACAGACTGATACCATGATGGGATGCATGCCTTGAAAAGGTTTCTAAGGAACCAGCCAATGTCCAAGAAAGAGAAGGTTAGACAATCACCAAAACCCTGCACACAGTGTGCATGCTGACTGTCCCCAAATGAAGGGCTGATGGTCAAGACTGACCAGTAAGCCTACCACTTGCCTCACCTTCTCTTCATTGGATTGTGCTGTACATTACGGGATTACTTACAACTTTTGTTTCATAATCTTCAGTTTTGCCTCTCGAAGACAGCGTATCAGCTGATGAAGCATTCTGGAAAAGAAGATAATAACATGATGCAAATTAGAGTAAAATTGTACATAGAATGCAATGCCATGCTGTATTTAGTATGTGCACTAAACCTTCAGGTCCTTAACTCTCAATCAATGGACCTCAACATTAACCAACCTGCCCTACATAACCCCCCCCCCCACCCCCCCATGGAACAAAGTGATTCCAAATTATCTGTGTGTAAAAACTTGAATTTAAAATTTAGATTAACACATTATGCCACAAGTGATGACATTTGGGCTAGCCTAGACGTTGTTGTGTTTACATGACATAGGTCCAACTTCATTAGGTGGCAGAAGTTCCCAACACATATTTTGACCATAAAATATGTTTTAAGACTTATTTCCTTATTCTATATCACATTATAGTACACACTGTTGTTTTCCTGCTAAACATTGTCCAGGTTTGGTTATTTGGTATCCTAAATTTGCATCCCTCAGCTAGGCTGTATAGCCTTCAAAGTGAACCCTGAACAATCCAACTTGTCAGATTTTACAGCAACCTTCACTCCCCCCCACCCCCCCCACCTCCAACTTCCAATCAACCCACTAATCAAAAAAAAACAAACAACAAAA
>Ga0123352_10001039_pt1 | contig 35852 bp, 13 predicted proteins | sample TergutLab28metaG_FD_89700 | JGI IMG/M metagenome (GOLD analysis project Ga0123352, IMG submission 89700) | Labiotermes labralis P1 segment gut microbial communities from Petit-Saut dam, French Guiana - Lab288 P1 | ecosystem: Host-associated > Arthropoda: Insects > Digestive system > Gut ...
CCCCCATCCCCCCCCCCCCCCCCCAAAAAAAAGATCAAGCAGGAAGTTGTGATTTCATCAATGTCCTTTTTCATTGGCTGCCAAATGTGGAAGTGAAGTAAATCTAAATAACAGTCACTTAAAAAGCATTTATTGATGTATGTATAATAAGGAAATACCTTATTATAAACTGAATTTTCCTATTTGGTATTTAATGGAAAAGAGATGCTGCGGCTCTTAATGAAACTTGTAACAATTTTATAGGTGTAATATGATATGTTGAGGGTTATTCTTCTAGTAGTGCACACTATCTAGGTAGTTGAACCTTTGAATGGGTGTTGATTAAGCAGAGAGTGATGCCCTAGAATTGATTTTTGGGGAACTTCATGTTTCATTGTACCCGAATTAAAGAACCAATTTTTAGTTGTATTAAGTGATTTTTACGTCACATTTTTATCTTCTCTTAGTTAAATAGGATAGTTACCCACTACTGAAACCTCACAACACAAGTGTTTTATCATGTGTGGCACTTCTGTTTAAAAATACCAAGTTGATTTAAGTGAAAACATTTGAACAATGAACTGAAATTAACTGACTTGAAATTGAAAATTTGTCTTTCCAACTGATTGACTGGCTCAATGCTGTGCACTCAGGTCTTATATCTACTAATGCTGTTTACAGGGAATGCATGAAATCCTAGCCCCACTGATATTTGTGCTACACTGTGATCACCAAGCATTGCTACACACTCAAGAACAAGTAACAGTCAGGTGATTGAAGTTGCTTTATAATTCCTTGGGAATGAAGTACAAGTGAATATTATTTATGGAATGTAGCCTAGACTTATAAATATCGTACATAAAGTTCTTATTGGATACAAATTTAGGAATAGTAGCGTTTTTTAATCATTCATGTTATCTTCATTTCTTCACAATATATACTTGCAGGATTTATTTTGAGAGTTCTTACATGAGCGAGTAAATAACGTTGCTATTTTTTGTGGGTTTCTAAATTTTATTGTGTTAATGAGAAGCAAAATTTATCTAATTGTACTGCAAGTAAAGGCATAGGTTTGCAAGTAAGTGACCTTAGAATTTTTTGACAGAAGTGCTGAAATTTCTATTCCATGATTTTCTTTAATATTTCAGTGATGTGATTGCAGAAGTACTTGAGCCAGCATTTCTTGAAGAAGATGCATAGTAAGTTACAGAATTCTAAAATTTATAGAAATGAAAGAAAGTTTTATGCAGTTAAAGTTCTTGTACCTTGGATGTTCAAGGTAATAATAACAATAAGGTAGGGAAGTGATGAGTACAGGGGTTTGTTCAAATCAGACCCATCTAGGGGTAGAGGCTGTTAAAAATACAGGCATCCCCTTGACAGATTAGCCAATGAATCCTTTTGTAAAGACACCATAGGCTGCTGGTGGAACCAGTGCATTATCACAGGCTTGATGCTTTCTGTAATGGTGAATTCCAGTTGGAACAACTGAAAAAGAAAAGTAAATGTATATTAAAATTTCAAATCTGAGACTTGAATCTATTTCCAAGTCAGTCTTCTAAGCTGGATTTCTGAATGGCTGGGAAACACAGACTTAAATAAATCCCTCAAATGGAAATTCCTAAAGTAATCAGACCTGTTCTGTTATTCTGCAGCACATTATTCTGCAGAATCATGAGTGGAATCGAGTCCTATTACCGCATCAGTGATCTCACACCAACCCCCTCTGGGTACTTCCCAGCCAACATCCAGTCTCCACAAGGAAATGTAAGTCATGGAGTATGTACTGTTTATTTCAGGAATCATTTGGAACTTATGTCCCTGACACACCCATCTGACAGGTACAGTGGAATTCATTAAGGGTCAGTGGTAAATACTGGCAAACCCTAGCCGTGCTGTCAGTTGGACCTCCTGCCAGATATCAAAGTAGCCTTATTGTACATTATATTAATGCATTACAGCAATAACTGTCACTACCATTAATACCAGTATATCACCATCACCCTTTAATTTCTCCCACAGAATTATGGGAACTGAAACAAGATTTAAAACCAGAGATATTCTAAATTAATTGAATTTTTGAACTGCCTTTACATCCATTTTATTGTAGGTGTATGTGTATGTGCTGTGATGCGTGTACTCCTTTCAACATCAGTGTCTAATTCAACTAACTTAGTTTACATTTAGTGGGCTTTTGGTGAATTGTCTTTTGCTTGTATCACAGAAACATTAAAGGGCCTTACACTTTCTAATGTAATGAAATGAAGTAATAATCTTATTTAAATATGTTGACGAAGCAAGGGTGATAGCTTTGAATTTGAAAACAGTTCATTCCCATTGTGTTACTGTGATTATTAGTAGTCTTTAAATTGGAATGCAAAGAGGGTTGATAGTCTAACACAACTGTTAAGTTCCAGTATGTGTGTATTCTAGGGTTCCGGGAATCGGTCAGAAAATGAAGTGGTTACACAGCTGAACTGGATTAGGGACACTATCTTGTTCCATGCTGACCAACAGCTGCACAAACATCTGGAGCAGCTAGACATTCCTCTTCCTCTGTTTGGAATGTGAGTGTGTTGTGTGGCCTATGTTCTCTTACTACTCGTATGTCCGAAATATCAACCTAGTAACAAACTGTACTAATTTTCAGTGCCATTGGCAATATTGAGAGTGCACTGCATTTAATGTTCCTTTATTTAAGATTTTCCCCCCATTTAACTATGAATTTTAATGATCTGAAGTGATTAATCTCAGTATTATATGAACTCCACATATAATTGTATAATAAAGAACATGCCTTTTTTTGCAGACGGTGGCTCCGACTTTTATTTGGAAGGGAATTTCCTTTACAAGACCTGCTGGTATTGTGGGATGTCATCTTTGCAGACGGTGAAAACTTTGAGCTGGTCAACTATGTGGTGGTGGCAATGCTCATGGCCATCAGGTATCAGTGTGAGTTCTGCTGTTACTGGATTAAGTGAGCATAATACAAAATAGTTATTTCTTAAAGTTCTAAGTTACTGAGACTGTCATGGAAAAGGTATTTTATATCTTACATAGGAAATTCTCTAATCTGTTTGAATTTGACTGTTTTTTATTTGGTTGCAAGGGATCATAACTGATTTTACAGTGCATAATACAGTTGCTGTTTTGTTACTTGGTAATAATTTAATGGATAAAGCAATTATAAGTCATTGTCATGGTAAGAAATAGAATGTGTGATGTTACAGCCTTTAGTTTTTACAACATGAATTTAATGATAGGAAGAAAAATTCATTGTTAATAATGAAAGTGAATGTGTGGTTGTGGTCATATTTTTTATTGATAAAATATGAATGTAATAAATAAGAATAATTCGCTCTTCATTTATTGCAGAGAACTAAATTTTATGTGCAAATTAAAAGGTTAGAAGTACAGTATCTGCTACACAGTACTCAACGAATTGGGTTTCTGGGGCTGGGGGGGGGGGGGGGCCGGGGTAAAATAAATTTAAAAAAAAAGGTTAAAGGAATTATTTTTATAAAAAAAGCAAAAAAAGTGGGTTTTGGGGGGGGGGGGGGGGGGGGGGGTCAGCAGTAATATAATTTCATAACAAATGAGAACTTTCCCTAGAAAGCACATAACCAGTTCCACAAGATTGCAACAATTACTTGCGCATGATTCAAATCCCAACATTGGTTTAAATTTTATTTTTCAGTTTTTAGAACCCTTTTAGTAAATTACTAAATAAACAGTAAGAGGTAATCAATAAAATGTGAAAAAATAGAAAACGGTGAAGAACAGTTCCATTCAGTAAAGTTGGGAATGAATAATTGTTGTAATGATGACAAAAGGGCAACCGTATAGTTCAACGCAAAAGTGAATACTCAAACAAAACTCACTTTTGCACTGTATTTGCATATTTAATTAGACAGCTTAAAAAAAGCATATTGATAGCATCAATAAAATGTCCTTCTGTTGTTCATACCTTAATTTTGCTGCATATTTATTTTTCAGTACTGAGTGGTGACTATACAACTTGTATGACCTACCTCATGCGATATCCTGGAGCTGTGGATATCACATACATTATTGACTATGCACTGTATCTCAGGGATGAACAGGTAGATAAAACATTACATGAGAAATTAAAATTTGTTCAAGATGTATTACTGAATGCAAGCAATGTGTCTTAAAATAGATTTGAATACTAATGATAGGTTTGAATACGTTTATTAGTTTTGGGTATTTGAGTCAATGATCACAGATGCAAACAGTCTGAACAACAAACTTGAAACTAAGGCTGGCCCTTGGTAATAAGTGCTTCAAGAAAATAGCTCAGATCACAGCATTTGAAATTGGGAAGTAAATATAAGCTTTATACAACCATGTTAAAACCAGCATGACTGTATGGTTCTTAGACCTGGAAACCTACAAAGCATGATGAAATTAGTTTTAATAACCACCTTAAGGATAGTTTATGGATCAAATGGAGAAAACAGTGTATGAAAGAGATGATATAAAAATGAGCTGTATCAACTGTGTAATGATTCTGAGGTTGGGCATATTGTAATCTTTGAAATATCATAATCTTTCCAATGTTGGAAATGTTACACAACTTGGATTTCCTCAGTCCATCCAGACTGATGCCAGGATAGCACCTTCAGTTACACCACAATTGCTTCCTTCACATTCCTTCATGATTCCCTGTCATTCAACACCATACAAAATATACTGATATCATTAAGTAAATAAATAATAAACAAAATTAATAAACCATTGTTTTTAGTATACAATCCCTCATTATGCATCTGCTTTAAAAAAACTAAAGATTAAAATACATCAAAGACTAGAAAGAGATGGGGCAGTGTTCCTGTTGCTGGTTGTATGATGTTAACAGTTTTAATATGAGACAAAGTATCTGTAAATGTATGTGTGGCATAAAGAATGCTGTATGCTCAGAAAAGAATGGGGACTCTAAATTTTATAAATTAATGGATCAGAATGCTGGATGATGAAAAGAAAGAAAGAAACATATTTAAGCTGCTAATAAGTGGTTCTTATAGGGGCGGGTGGCAGGCATTTGTGAATCCGATAATGAACCTTTAGGTTCCATAAAATATGGGTATATCTTGACTAGCTGAGAACTGGTTAACTTTTGAAGAAGGACTCTGTTCCATGGAATAAGTATGTAAGTAATAAGAGGTTCTCCTGGGATTACTGCAGGGTGTAGGAGAATGACCATAACTAAAATCAAAACACAGAGAAGAATTAAACATAACTGATATCTATGAAAATAGTTGACTGTGGAAGATTTTATCATACACATGAACACACAGAAGAGGAAGACTGTGTAATAGGTGGAAATTCTCATTACTAATCCAGACCTTGGAGTCAGACAGCATACAAAACAAATGGTTATTTTGTCTGAACACGACTGGTGTTCTTGGAACAGACTCAATACACATGTTATGTTTCACTCATTTAAAGTTCTTGTTGTGAAATGCAACAAATACAAAAGGTAAACATGTTCCATACATGCCATGAAGGTTTGAAGAGGGAGTAGTGGTATAGTTCCACTCATTCTCAACTTAAGTGCTAGATGGAGGTGAGTGTTCATTGTCACACTCTTTTCACTTTACTGTCGGCGAAAAACGTGAATGCTCATTAGAGCTGGACTGGACATGTTTGGAGACGAGAAAATCCTTGATTGGGATTCAGTCTCTGGTCCATCCAACCCATAGCCTAGCCACTATACCAAATACACTACCCCACCCTTAAAACATAATCAGATATTGAACCAATAGTGATGTTGTTCCATCCCTTTTCTAGTGATATGTGTATGAAACTAAAAAGTTACGGAAGGAAAACGCCTAAAATTAAATTGAAAAGAAAGTGGTGAAAGTGTTATTAGCAGTGTGTAGACTGGAGAATGTGAAGTCTGTGCATGATTTCATGATGAACAGGTGAACATGCCATACAAGGAAAACTGCTTCAGCAGTTGGTATGACATGTACAGATTTATGACTAGAATTTAAATGACATGTGCTGTGTTCTCAGTCAAAGTAGCATTTACCAATCACCAAAAAAAGTAATTCGAGGTGTTTTGCGTTTAAATGTATTTTAATTTATTTTCAGTTTTATCTTGGCTTCTGAAGAATTAATTTCCTTCGTGGATTTAATTTTTGTGTGACAAGCTAGCTTCTGATGTAGATACATATTGATGATTCAGGTCTTGGATACGATGCTGGGTCATTAGCTGAATAGTGCCTGATGTTATAAAGGATAATAGTGCTTTTTTCTTAAGGATCAAGCAGTCCAAGAAGAGTAAGCACATCTTCAGGATTGAGCAGTCCAGTCTTCTTGGACTGCCTGACCCTGAAGATAAAGGTATTATGATCCTTCAAAACATCAGGTACTATTCAGCCAGTGACCCAGCACCACATCCCGAAAGATTTAAATCTCCAGCAACACTGCTGTGCAGACCTCACATCTCACATGACATACACATTACTGCAGCTCTGTTTATCTTCCTTGCTATACTCTTCAAAAGCTCAGTGATGAGAACTGGACCACTTTTTACAGAAACGTGGCTCACTTGCAATGACATCTTTCCCAAGTCTGCCTGGGGTGACAGTTGGTGGCAGGGCACACCTGAAACATGCTGCTGGACAGCGGACAGGTGTAACAGAAAAGGAGCTTCCTAAGGTGCCAACAAAGTCACAACAGGCTTTTGTGTCTGGCAGGTAGTTATTTAAGATGTAACCATAAGACTGTAGTACCGTCTGGGTTCAATATAAACAGTATTGTGGAGGCTGCAGTTGTGACAACCACATCTAATTTCATATTTTCATCATAATAACTTACTGACGATCATTTAATCTCAAGTTTGAAGTCATATGTTAACACTTTTGGATAAAATACCTTGTTTGTTCAAGAACAAGTTGTCTTGATTTGCAAAGTCACTGCAGTTTGGATACACATATAAATAACTTGTCAAAATGCATGTCCAATAGTACCTACACTAAATACAGCACCATTTTATACCTTCACAACAAGCACACTTGATTATCATCCTAACAGTATATGTTTTATTTTAAGAAGCTTTTTCCCTTTCAGCAGCAGGTTCTTCAGTTCTCTGATTGATATGCATTACATATATTTAATTTCACTTGTGTTTTTTAATGAATCCCACTGGGGGGTGACATTGTCCACACCTGTCCAGACCGGCCCTGGGGCCCATCCAGCCCCCTGTACAATTGGTATTGGTCTCTTTCATGGGGGAAAGTGGCTAGGGTGTGGCATTAACTACCCACCCCCACCTAGTGCTCAGGTTAAAGAATAGAGTACAGCTATTCCTTTACTCCCCCTCTGGTCCTTCGTGGTGTGTTTTAGTTGAAATTTACCTTTACCTTTTACTTTGCAGTTTTTAATAAATTCTTCCTGTGTAGCATAGACACTTGAATAAACACGGTATTTACAGCAGAGACATTAATGCTAACTTTCTGTTACCAGGAGCCAGAATTGCTCAGTTGGTGTAGTAGCTGGGAGTTGGTCTGGTCTGAGAAATCAGGATTCAAATGCTGGCAAAGCCAAGAGATTTTTTCTCTTCAAAGTGTTCAGACCGGTTTTGGGACTTACTACACCTCCTATTCAGTGGATAGTGAGATATCTTTCCTTTGGGGGGGGGAGTCACTTGGGGATGAATGCTTCTGGTGCCAAGGTTAAGAGTGCATAGAACCATAACTTTACATCTCCATATGCCTTTCTGCCATGGTCCTTAATTAAGCACAGGGAAGATTCTACCTCTACCACCATAAAGAACTGTTACCACACAGCATTTGAACCCCTTGCCCCAGTAAAATGGAATGTCCACAAGTGCCTGCACTGAATAATAGCCACACTTAAAAGAGTGTGTCATGTGTTAAGTCTTTTCATAGTTTTTCTCATTTTCTTTAGGCATATTTCAGGAACATATTCTGGAGTGGTCCACAGGTCTTCCTGCCTATATCTCGTTCGACCTGGATTCATATTGATCCTAATTAACTAAATAAATAACTTCACTTCAAGGCATGCAGTCCTTGTCAAAAAGCTGCATGGGCCAGTGAGTGACTCATGGTGGTGGTACTGACATTTACCATTTCAGCAACTTCACCTTACATGAGATCTCCAGCCCATGTGTTCAGAGGTGCCAGATCATTCATTTTTCTGTATTTAGATAAGTTATCCACATGAATTGTTATGCACATAATGTTAGTATATGAATTTATGTGCTCATTAATTAGTAACCAAATACTGTATGAATAATTGTTCATATGGTTACAAAAACTGCCAAAATTTACCAGTCTCTAAACCGTAAGAAATATTGTCACAGATACAGTCACCAGCATAAGCTGTTGCATCATTTAGAATATGGAGAGGGGGACATTACCAACCCTTAAACATAAAACTAACTACTAAGGAAAGAAAGTTTGTCCAAAGATGGAACAGGTGATGGTCACTCAACTAATCAAGAAATACCTTCCCTTTTAATGGACTGTAAAACTGTAATACCACACTGACAGGGGCCCATCACTGGGCCCTCTTCAGTGACCTTAGTCCACAACACCACCAACATACTTATTCCAGCATTTGCTATTTAGTCCTTTGTCACTTTAGTTTTTACAGAAGTGTACAATAAATCTCCATTTATAAATAAAATGGTATGGGATTTTCATTTCGACTATGACAACATCTTACATTATGTCTGTTGGAAATAATTTGTAAACTATTTTGAATTTTGTTTTCATTTTCAGGTTGAAGAAATTTCCAAAAAGGCCAGATTATTGGCTAGGTAGTAAACATACACCAACAGGTGGGACTGCTGGTAGGAGGAGTGATGCTGATGCTAGCATTGTTGATGGATTCACCCTTGATGTATGTAATCACTAGAAATTTCATACAACTCATGGGCATGACTTAACAGGTTGCACCAGAAATAAACAACAGAGTTATTGTATTTTGACAGGCCAATCAGATTATTGGACAAGGGTTTATTTTAGTATAAAGCAGGACATATTGAGGCTCCCTCTTTCTCTATGGAAAGGCCAATGAAGCGTGCTGATCCTGAGTTCTGTGATATGCCTCTGGAATATCTTGTAATTCAACACAAATATCTACTACTGTTGTAAGGTGCAACAAGCAAGTTCTGGGATAACTGCAACACATAGATGTAATTCCAACACCCAGAATGGTCCCTTAGCCCTTATGATAAAAGACATGCAAATCCTTTGATTTAGGAGTTTTGGTATGGGTACAGTTGCCTTAAAAAGAACATAAATTCCACAAGTAAGTAAACTAAAGAATTCATTTAATTTTTCTGCACAGTCCATAACATTGAGCCTCCATGTTTGAGCTAATGAGGGTTAATGCAAACCATTTAATGTGGAAATTTTTTATGTGTAAGAAACATGCACATTAGCATGCACTTGAAAATGGACCATTTTTCAGTTGAATTCTTATACATATTAGAGCAATTTGTAGTTCTCCTACAGGCTGGTATTTGGAAGTCCTGATCCTGATAGGTAAGATATTCATATATTACCATGAGCAGTATAAATTTTATGCACAAAGAGTGTCCTGTGTAACTGAAATTAAAGTGATATTATTATTTACAAGACAATTTAAATTCAGCAATTTTTATCTTGTGTGTTATATAGGGGTCTTGTGTTCACAGATCATAGGGAATCAACTGACAGAGCTTGTATCCATAATTGCTTACATCACAGACATGCATAAAATCTGAAGCTTCTGATGTCTAATGTTGACAGGATCCTGCAGTGCTCAGAAAAGAACTGCACGAGGCCCATGCTATGATATACCTTTGCCGAATGAAACTATCACAGTATCACACTTTGTTGCACCGAAGTTTTGCTTCCACTGCCAGTGCAGAAGTTCTGCAAGTACTAGAAGGGTTACAAGAGGTTAGTCACCTGTACCTGGCATGTCATGTGTCTGTCGTACTGCTGTCTGTTGGTCATAAGGTTATCAGAGAAAAGAATATAATATCATCCACATGAAATATATTTACTGCATGACTTGCACTTTCGTTCCCAGATTTTTCAGTTTTAAAATTTTGGGTGCTTAAATCCTTTTAAAAAAGGTTGTCTTGTGACATTCAGATCAGTTTCAGATTTATTAATACAACAAAAAAAGGGTAATGTTTAAAAATTTTTATTCATAAGTGAAAAAAACCTTGTACAATACTGTTTTATTATAATTTTGCAGTTCATCTAATAAAAGATATCACATCCATTCCTCCCTGTTGCAGCAAACAGGGGTGTAAATTGTGAAAAGATGTAACTATCTTGTCCTGCAGATTTGGGATGCAAAAATTGTGTGATGGATTGAATGGTGCTGTAACAATAGTTTATGCAAATGGGTGAAAGGTTTAATGTAAAACTTAAGATTCTTCATATGCAAAGAAAGTTGTACCTGTACATGCCATGAAGGCATATAGGGAAATTGATGTATAGGTCCGGTAATTCTTCACCTTGGCACTAGATGGAGGTGAATGGTCAGCCTCATGTCACTGCAGCTTTACCCCCAGGGAAAGAGCCCCTGGTACCTACAGAATAGGAAGCTGGGTGGGTCCCAGAGCCATTTTGGACATTTTGAAGAAGAGGAAAATCTATGAGTAATAAATAGCAATCTGATAGTCACACCTCAACCAGTTGATTTAAATTCTAGTTTTGTCTCTTTCCTCCAGCTGTGTTCACTTTTGAGAAATCACCACCATTTAGCCCAGCAGCCGGAAGTAGAGACGGCACGTGAAGCAGGGGAGACTCGCACAGATAAGCAGTCGGCCACACTACAGCGAGCTCTTTCTCCGCCCACTAAGCTTGCCTTACAACATCAGAATCAAGAGAAGAAAAAGATGGTTGTTGAAAAGGGGAAGGATGTAGATGTACAACCCCCTAAAAGTGATGTGGACATGAAGGTGTTCAGCACAGTAGAGGGTCGGAGTGAATGTGTGCAGGGAGCACCTTCCAAAGACCCATTAGGCATAGGGCATAGTCATGAGAGGGAAGTCTCCATTCATGTAGGAGGCATATGGTAAGATTGTGAGGTTTGTAGCTTTGTAATTTAGTTCCTAAGCATCTGTGTGTGTGTGATTGACACTCAAAGAGATGAGTTAGTGAGGAATACACACTTATAAGACTGACAATCCACAAATTTTAAAACATCAGTTTGTATTAAAAGTATAATAATTACCATGGATATTTCAGTTTTTTTCTTTTCTGTATGTAAAAATATTAAACGTTCTGCATCTGTTGTGTTGAAGTAGCTTTACCATATACAGGGTAACAAATAATTTTATATTTATATGCTTTGAACAGTGTCTTATTTAATTTTTATGGGAAATATTGTATAATTTTGTATTTAATGCAGTTTATGCAAGCAGTTCCAGAAGGAAAAGGCAGAAGGTACAATTCCACGATATATGCTAATAAAACTGCATGAAAGGGACCTGTAATAATAACTGCAGATATGATGTTCTTCCCTCACTTCTGTCTAAACCCCATGCATGCCAATGCCTTTTTCTTTTTAAATCACACATATTCAGCATGACCATTTTTTTTTTCATAAGTAAATCCAGGATATTTTCAAAGGACAGAGAATGTGGGAAAAATTGAGTGAAGAGGAATAGGGAGGGGTACAGTTATATACTGAGAACTAATCACATCTCTTCTTTAAAATGAGGAAAGGTAAAAATTTACCTCACAGCAACTTATATCCTCTTCCTGCTGCTCTTCTCCTCTAGCCCCATACCACCTGTACTAATGTCATGAATTTTTTATGATCTTCAGAATGGGCTGGTCGTATTGTAATGTGGCATAAAATTCCAGCCAGTCATCCTTGAAATTAACTTTCATTTCATATAGAAAAGCAAGCATGGAAACACTCATTATGGCTTTTCTTGGGTGACTGTAGTTGTTTCATTTTACAAACATTCGTTCCACAGGAGTAGAGATCATTTTCAATTAAATGAATGTTTCTGGTTGGAATACAGTTCTGATTAAAACAGTAAGCCTGCTGTTTTCACAACAGCTGTCTTTCTGTCTGCACACTGTTAAAGCACTATGTATATTCTCACAACACAGAGTTCATCACACAGTTCATTAGCAGTTGTGGGTAAGTGCAGTGACCTACATTCAGATCTCTTCTGAACAAAACTGTTGTAACTCTCAACACTTCAACCAAAGAAAAAGTACAGAAGTTCATCCATTCCAGCAATATTGTGCCATGAAAGAAAATTCCCATAATTTAAGACAATCAATAAAACAGTCAGAATGGAGGCAAGTAATCTGTGTATAGTTTTTCTTCTAAGAGACCTATTGCATCCATAGCTATAAGGCCACAATTTTGACATTACTTTCCACGGTCAATAATGACAGAAAGCATATGTTGCCATCCTGCGGTAGATTTTTGTATTGGGTATAAGCTTTAATGGAGAAACTCTGTGGCTCAGCAGTGAGAACTGCATAGATCTGAAAATGATTGTATATTTCCACCACCTGTGTTTGGGCTTCAGTTTGGATGTATATGAGAGTGATTTTCTACACAGCTGTGCATGATGTACACCACAGCATATTTCGGCAATGTCTGTTCTCATTCTGTCACTTGGTTTTATTATCATATTAATGTTTCCTCAGTGAAGTACCAGGCAAATGTTGGTCATTGTGTTGTAACCACAAATTCCAAAAGTTTTTCTGTGATTGGTGTTAGCTTGAATTGCAATTAGTATCACAACTCATGTCTGATGTTTCTGCCATGGCTGAGTGTACAGCTAATAAATTAATTTCTGCATCTCAAACAAGATTAATATTTTACTGATTTTCTGTTAAATGCATCTGCACCTACAGTTGCTATCAGGCATGTTTTTGTCAGCAGATGATCCGCATACATGTGTGACAGTTACTTCACTTTTTTCTGTGTATAAGCAGGTTTTTTATGGAACATGGGACATCAGTTTCAAAGTGAAGTCATGAGAGTGGGAGATCCAGCACTTGTAGTATATAAATGAACCTTCTGCAGCAGCATATTTAAGTGCATTTTTAGTCATGGAATTCTGAAAAATGAGTTTTCATACTTGAAGTTGCTGTTGGAAGAGAAGCTTCATGTTTCTTGATCTGAAGATGTTCACTAAAATCATTGCATGAGGAATCATGTATGTTGAATAACAGTGCATGGAAGCAACACAGTCCATATCATTATACCTATCAATATTGTCAGTCACAACCAACACACACTTTGCTAACAATTTTTTACATGACAGCTAGTTTCGATCCTGAACTTGGGTCATCATCAGGCCATGACACAAGAATATGAATGTATACAGAAACTAAATATCATAATTTATCTCAGTAATTAGCCACTTGATGCACAAAATTTTTGTTTTACAGTAGGTTTATTTCATGCCTCTACATGTTTCGAGCACATGTGCTCAAAACATGTAGAGGCATGAAATAAACTTGTTGTAAAACAAAAATTTTGTGCATCAAGTTCGTTAATTACTGAGATAAATATACTGAGATGCACGGTCAGCAAAACGTCAAAATTAAATATCATAAGTTGGAGATCTCCCCCTTTTATATTAAAGTATATTAAAAATGTATGATAAGTGTACATTGGTAAAGTCAATTACAGAATGGCCTAAGGACATTTAAAAAATAGTAAAGTTGACAATCAACTGTAAACAACTAGTAGTTAAACAAGCACCAGATCTACCGATAGCCTCAATAACTGTATGAATCTAATTACATTCCACAGTTCACTGAACCTCATTCTAATAGTCTCGAATATCATTGATATATATATATATAAGAATCTATGAGGGCTCAATTTTATCTCTGCAACATAGTTCTGTAAAAAGCAACTGCATCTCAACTTATTAATTGGCAGTACATCGGAACATATTAAGAGATACCGGTAGCATTCAGCACACAAGTACGTTTATTCTTAACATATTTATTAAGATATATCACAGTTTACTTACAGAAAATACATCACCTTTACTTTATGAAAAATCTTGTGCTTGGTATTTTTAAAAACTTTTTTTTTTAAAGAAACAAACATTTAAACTTCCTTAGGCCTTTTTGTAATTGATTTACTTTTGTATTCTTTTCACACATTTTAAATGTATTTTAATGTAAAAGGGGGAGTTCTCCAACTTGTGGTATTTAATTTGTGTATACATTCATATTCTTGTATCATGGCCTGGTGAAGACCCCGAATTCAGGGTCGAAAATAATTGCCATATAATAAAATTGTTTGCAAAGTATGTGTTGGTTTTGATTGAAAATATTGATAGATTTTATGACTGTTACTCCAGTGGGGATGTTTCAAATAAAGACAATCTATATCAGTGAATTTTATAATGGGAAATCATTTGTTTAGAGTTCCGGTGATAATTTAACACATTTACCTGTTAAAATGTTAACATTCACAGATTTTACAGGTAACACATCACAAAACAATGTGCTCACACTGAAAAGTCCATTGCTAACTGACACCACCTATGATCATGGGACACCACATCTGACCACAGAAATAAGGCACCACTAACAAGTGCATGATCCATGTGTTTCATACAGTTTTGTTCTTGCTGATGACTAAGAATGGCTTTTTATGTCGGTAACGGGCTGTTTCAAAACAATTGTCTTCTTCTCTGGAGAAAAGTTGTATTATAAGAGTACAGGGCTGGTTTGAAGTTGAAATTTATGACACTTATTTAATCAACCAGATGAGAACCTAGGACATGGTACCAGCATATATGGCAAGCCTACAAATAGTCCCAGCGTTTTTTAAATATTTAATTACTCAGAGAGCAGCAAAAATATAAGTTGAAACAGAAAAATCATCTGAAATGGGTTGACTTCCATTGTAAATCAAATATTATTGATGCAGGGAAGAAACTGTGAGCATACAGTTTGATTAGTTTCTCAACAGATAGCAAAGAAAGTACAATAAATGTGTTGACACTGTGTCCATAATGATATATTACAGACATGCAGATGTAGTATAAAGTGTTATGGTTCCATTTTATGTTTGTAGTTAGTGACCCTCTTACTTGCCTTGAAAAGCAGTGGATCATAGTTGCATCTTATATAGTATACTGAACATGTCATGAATCCTGTACTTACTTCTTGCCTTTATTTCAATCACAGTATATGAATGAACCTGATTAAACTCCTGGCCAGTTCTCCCCACTTTTGGATGAGGCAGGCCTTTATGACTATAATAATGAACATTCTGTTTCCATAAATGTGAGGAAATTTCTTGATTAGCCGAGGAACTATTAGTTTCTCAAGGATTCGACTTGATTAAGAGATTTAAATACTCCTTTTACTGTAACACATGCCACTATTTTGTTGTCATTGTTTAGGAGCTGTTAATCAGCTGTATATGTCAGAACTGCTGACAGAAAAGTGATATGCACTTGTTTTTCATGTTAGTGACTATGAAATTTAATTAGATGGCATATGCTTTAGAGGGACTGTATTATGAACTTCATGTAGGCCAGATATTTCTGTGCTTTACACAGCCTACTTTGAGGTAATCTGCATTTGCTACTGTTATTGTGTAAGATACTTTAACATTCCATAAGAAGTTTAAAGGTTATGATTTGTACAGATTGCAGCAGTCAGGTAGATTAACAGCTGGATCATAGTTCCAGATGAGCTGAAATTGTGGGATTCCAAACTTCTGTACTACTTATACTGATACTTTTCTAGCAATTTTCTGTACTGTAAACATTCAGCATTTTCAAATGCTCCTTGCTGTTTTCTGAGAGATGTTCAAGGTACCAAATAAATGTGTGAAGTACACACGTGTACCTGCATGCAGACACAATAAGAATTACACTATATAATAAAAATTTGTAGGCAAATGAAATGTGGAAAGATGATGGAACAAAGTGTTAGTATGTTCCTATGATATATATTTGTAACAGTGAATATCAAAAGAACAGAGAAGTAACAATAAGTAACATTTCTCTATCTTTGAAAGGAGGCACTGTACATTGTTGTTACTGATCATTTCTGTACTAATCACAGTGAAATATTCACTGCTACATATTTTAGTACCAATTGTTAAAAATTATGGTCCTGTTTTTAGGGATCTGCTCATTGTATCAGTTCATTTTCAACTCTGACTCTGCATATTATAAAATTAGACATTCCGTGGAAATTACTGTTCCTCTTTGTGATCAAATGCACGTGAATGAAAGAATCACTCATTCATAAGAAATACTGCAAAGGAGAATATTACTGAACAGGTTAAGTACTCTTGTCCTTGCATTCATAACCTTGGCGCTAGATGCAAGTGCGTGGTCAGTGCCATGCCTTGGCTGCTTTAGGCTTGGGGAAAGACGCTCCAGTTATCCACAGAATAGGAGGCTGGGTGAACCCCAAATCTGTTTTGGACACTTCAGAGGGAAGAAAGTCTCTTGCCCAGCTGGAAATTGGACCCAGATTCTTCAGCTGTCCACATAGTAGCCTAGTCACTGAGCAGTCAAAATGTAATAGTTCCTCTACAGGGAGGTCACAGTTTCTCTCCTTCATTCAGTTCAATAATAATAGTATGAGAATTAATTTAATGTAACGGTCAGAATTTTCTTAAAAAAGAATGTGAGCCTTATTATTTTGCTTGAGCTCACTGCAGTTTAAGGTCATGAACTGAATGGGGATCTGTTATTTTGGCTGTTCTCTTTTACCATAATGTAAATTGTGCCTCATCCAAGAGAAATACAAACTTTTCAATTTTATTTTGTCCAGCACTGAACTTGAAATTTGAAAATTTTCCACTGTATGTATATTGTTCTTTTATGTGGTACTTATGAACTACATTTCTTCAATGACACATGCTTTGCAAAAGTATTGTACTGTACATGAATGCTCTTGTTCAGCTGCATGAATCTTACAAACTTACTGACATCATCTGAGGTCATTTTGTAATAAGCCATGACTAAAAAGTGTGCTTGTTTTAGCCACTAGAACGGCAACAATAACACGGCCACAGTGTCGGAGAGCAAACCCATGGGATTTTCCTATGCCCAGGGACACAACAACCGCACCTCACTGTATTAGAAATATTACTCAGCTGCTCCATAAGAAATTGTTCATCTTCATTTTCACATATCTGAACTCTTGGATGAACACATGTTGTGCTGTGTCATAATATTCTCTCTATAAGTTATTGTGCCATATTTATTCAAGTGTCTATGCAACACTGAAGAATTGATTAAATAATGCCAAGACAATTTATATGCACCGTATGTGATGTATATCGGTCAACAGAGCTGAAGAACCTGTTAATGCAAAGGAAAATGCCTTTTCAAAATATGTATGATTAGAGATAATATAATCAAGTGTGCTTGTTGTAAAGACACAAAATGGTGCTTTATTCTGTATAGGTACTGTGAGAAATATGTTCTGACTGTTCCAGTCATCATCTTTAAAATATAAGAAGTCACATGCAGCTTGATTTTTAGTTATTTGTATGTGTGTCTTTTGTAATGTTTATCAAACTGATTACATATGCAGGTTATATGATTCTGACACTTGTTACAAAATGTTAAAAATATATTATAATTCTGGTAATGTGTGATACGTCTCCTTATTGTCCTAATGATAATCTTGAGAGAAGACATAGCACTTGTGTTAAACATAAACTAAATATTAAAGACAGTTTTAGTCACACAACTATTTCAATAACTTCAACTGTGAGCACAAAATATCACAAAATTTATAACACTGTTATGCCAACCGTATCATATACTGAAACAATGAATGCTATGCATCAGAATCTTAATACAGTTTGTAACATTCTGCCACCTGGGTGGTGTTTGTGGGTTCCTGACATCTACTTTGTATGAAAAGGAAGTACTGTTTAAAGTTTTCTCAGTGCAATGCCACATGCAGGACAGTGCTACTAACTTATACTGATTTTTTTTTATCATCTCTCTGTTTCTATCTGTATTGATTAGGCTTGAGCCAGGAACACTGCTCTGTTGCTTGAGGGGAAACGATGAAGCAAATCAGGTGGTTAACAATGAATAAATTTATGCATGAAGTATAGGCATATGCTAATGTCATACAGGGTGCAGGAAAACAGTTCATAGCAAATTTTCATCTGTACAATCTTAGTGCATCTGAGGCACAGGGACAATTGCATATCAGTAAGTGTGTAATATGAAATTGCACCAATTGACTTCTTACATTAAATCAAAATATTAAACATGTAATTGCAATAGGGATATTTTGACAGATTAATCAAATTGACCTGACCCAGCTACATAGGGTATTTATGAGTAAACAGATGAAACAAGATCAAACCCAACTCAAAAATCAAGCTTTCACTTAAATTACATTTTGGCAGTGGCACATTCTTCACACCATCTACCATGGACACTAACCTACTGGCACCAAACAAGATATTGGCTGGCACCATCAATCACAGACTTTCTTTATATGAACACCAGGAGTCACTTCAGTATTCCGTAGTTCTAGCCATAAATTCTTTTTCATAATTTATACTTTGCTGTTATATATCCATCCCAAATATTAAGACATATAGCTACCCAAAGAAACATGGCTATGAGATATGAATGTTGTGTCAGTATGTTGATTATTTGGCACCATGAAATACACAGTCACATTTTAGCAACCATCTCACAAATGAAATTATTGTCTTTTGTGTCACTTCCAAAATCATCTTGAGCAGTTATTTCATTAAGCTCACCATTCAGTACCGATGCAACTTGGAAAACAACAGACACCAGAACCTATAACTTTTGATTAAATATTGCACCAGTTGGGAAAAGGTTTGCATGCCTGTGACAAATAATGGTTGTTTCACAATGACTCATGCTGTCAGAACCATATTTATGAAACGTGAAAAAATAAGGCAAAGGTAAAATTTTCTCTGTACACACATTGATGGTATACAGGGGGAGTGGAGGTATAGATCCATTCATTCTGAACCTCTGTACTAGCTGAAGTTAAGTGGTCAGCACCTTGCTCCAGCCACAATACTCCTGGGGGAAGAGCCCTGAGTACCAATTGACCAGAAGGCTGGGTGGGTCCAAAACTGCCTGGACACTTTGCAGAAAAGAAATGTGTTTTGCCCCCACCTGGACTGTCTGTAGCCTAAGTCACTATTCTGGCTCCCTGAAAGATGTGGGTAATATATTAAACTATAAGAGGGCTTATTTTGATGCATGTACCTTAAACTTCACATACTTGAGTGTACCAGAACTGTATTCTGGAACTTTTAGTTAAAAGGAGAAATAAAGAACTTAACCAGAATTCAAACAATTTTGTTACATGTCAGCTGAGGTGTTGTAAAATTATTTGTGTTATGCAATCATAACTGAAGGCTTAACTGGGCCTATAAACATTTGCTTCACAAGTACATAAATGATGTGTGTTTATATATTGAATATGCTCTTTGACAATTCCAATCCCATAGTTTAATAAAAACTCAAAAAACTACTCTGAAACTCATATTAAAATATGCCATCTCAGTTATGTACAACTGAATTTTGTATGTGGAAAGCTATACTAAATCAGTATGTTTATTCTTATGCATTGTAAATGTTGTCAGAATATTTCCAGTTGATTTCATAAAGTAAAATGCCTTTATGGATTTCAGGTAAATTTGTTTTGTTCTGGAAGTCTGCACTGGTAGTTGTAAGATGGTCACCCTCTGCAGAGATATTTTGTCTTCCACCACAGTGATGTAAAGTTCAAGAGAAATTCTGTACTGCAGACCTACTATAAAATGTAGACATTTCATTTTTACATAATAAATGAAATACACTGTCATATTAATTAATTAATTTTAAGATGGAACTTCCCATACTCTTTGATCTTCAAGTGGACGTTATGCTAAATGATATAGAGGTCTAAATGGACAGAAAGCATAATTAAATTCCTGTGTATGTATTAAAGTCATAATAAATCAAACACTACAGCTTGTTTTAAAAGTGTCTGCAAAATGTATTTGTAAGACATCAGCTATCACACACATCCATTATAAAATGCAGACTGAGAAAGTGCAAGATTTGAGGTTCTCACAATGGTGAGAAAGTGCTGTGAATTCACCTAATTATATCAGAGAAGTACAGGTAATTCACCCCCAACACAAGTGTATTCCTTTAAATAATTCAATTTCTTCCTGTATATTGCGATGGGCAAAAAGTGGGCAGTGCAAGGGGAGAGAAGCTGATAAGTTTTATGACTTTAATGGGGGAAACAAAGACAATACACTATAAATTATATTTCAATACAATGTCCTTACCAAAAATGCGGAGCACATATTCTGGCACATTTATGGCATCACACAGGGTAGGTGATTCTGAAGCAATATATCAGGAAATACTTGCTACACATAAGTGGTAAAGCTGGATTATTAGAAGACAGAAAAATTCCCTTTAATGTGCCCATAGTGATTCTGAGATTCTTCAGGCTTCCATAGTTTACTGTCACCTTCGTATGTTTAATCCTGCTTACCTTTAGATTTTCTCACAACATGCCTTTACCACTTGTAGTTTTCTTTTTGCAGGTATTCATTAGCTACAGCACTGCTCAATTACACATCCTGCAAGAAATAGTTTTCAGGCACATTCACAAAACTGTAAGTCGTGAGCTAGCATTGTCACATGTCTGTCCATCCTTCTCACTGGATGCATTATCATGAAATTTGATATATGAGGATTTTTTAAAAATCTGTTGAGAAAATTCAAGTTTGATTAAAATCTGACGTGAATAATTGGTACTTTACATGAAGACCCAGGTATGTTTATGACCATATTTCACTGAGCTCTTTTTAGAATTAGAAATGTTTAAGATAGAAGTTGTAGATATAATCAAAACACATATTTTATATTCAAAACATTTTCCCAAAAATTGTGCTCTTTACAAGATAATGTGGAAAAATATGGTTCAGCAAGACAGGCCACATATGAAACTATAATGCTGTGTAGAAAAGATGTACTTTGTATGCCAGATAACTAAGGTGAGAATACAGACATACATCATAATATTTAATACTTCATGCTTCATAAGGGATTAATTTTGTCTGTTAAAGCAACACAAAAACTGAGGAAATGCACAACAACTCATCTGTCATTGCAATCTGTGGTGCCAAATTGTATGTCTAAAGGCCATGAACAAACGAACACTTTTTTTTCAGTGTAGCGTTTATATGTAATGTGTGGTAAGAGTGCAAATTAGTTGGAATAGTGTATAATTTCTTTCAAAAACTAGTACGTATAATTTGCATTGTTGCTGGTGACATAAATTTACAAGTAAAGCACTGTTGTGCAAAAATCAATATTTTTCCATTGTTGTCGTTGATATGTAACTCAACAACACACACACACACACACATAGAATGCACTAATGTGTTTTCATTGCAAAATGGTTACGTGAACACACCATAATGTTACGTTATACATATACTGCCTGTCTTGTTTCACATGCCACCAGCTCCTGATCAATGAAGACTGTCTGCACTGCACACAGAGAATGAAAAGCCTTATAGGAAATATGTAACTTGCACACTATTCTTCTCATCACTAAATGGTTATTGTAAATTTTAGAAATGTGCCAAGCCTTCAGTATTAAAGAAACACAATCCCATAATTATTTCACATGGTGCCCACTCTTTACCAAAAGTAAAACTAATGAACAGAAAGGAAACGGTACATATCCGCTACTGCCCACACAATTAAAACTTCATGTTTTTATTCTATTTGTGGGACATTAAGCCAGACTAATTCAATAAAAATTATGTTGCATATTTAATAACTCAGCAATACATACCCACTCATGTTATTCGTCCATCATAAATACAACAGATGCAATCCACTTGACTAAATGTGAGCTTAAGAGTGGAAGTACAGAATCTGTGCAGATGAACCATGTCATTGCTTGAGTAGATGAAGGAAAGAAAGTGTGCCTTACCATGCATTCTGACAGCATTATTTTATACATAAAGTGAGCAGTACATGCGGACATGGAATAAAATACAAGAGTAATATAATTATGTTCCATCTGAACACAACTTTTTTCTTAACAGTTAAGAACAGCTTGCATGTTTAGCTAGTTAAATTAGCCATCATCAGGCTGAATGTGGGAGGGATGGAAGATTTACAGTTGAAATTGAAGGTTTGGGATCTCAAACTTACAAAGGTGATATACATAGAGACATGTAAAAGATAGGCAGCTTCTGGCATAATGACATACCAAGTTAAAACTGTTTGCTAGATGACTGTAGATGTGTTGAACATAATAAGATATAGCATCAGCAATAATTAAACTGTGGGCAGCATAGGCAGGTTTACAAAGAGATGGCATGTATGTACTCTTTTGAAGACTTGTGTATCTGCCTTGATGGTAGCATGCTGTAACCACAGCAGGGTTGAAGTGCCTTAAGATTGGACCATTATAGTTATGGTGGATTATACACAGATGGGGGCATGTGACTGCAAACTGTTGCTGCTTCCACTTTTTCCTGTCTGTTACTGTAATGGTCACCACCAGCACAGACTTCATGCTCCCAGTCTACCATAAGACATACTGATGGCCATAAGAATTTCTGTAACAACTCTGTAAGGACAGTGCTCTTATGCACTAAGTATGCTGTTCTGTCCAGACCAACACTATTATTAAATGGCTATAATCCCCATTAATTTCAGTTTCAAATCTATGAACATTTTGTACAGTATGTATATCTCTTTTCACTGGGGAAGCAATGTCCAAGTTTATTCCAACTGTGTCAATTTACTATAATGCACAGGTCGTTAGTAGGCCTAAAGAAACACAACACAATTATATTATAAACACAACACAACTATATTATGAACAATTTTATAAAAACCTGTAAAACATTAAGTCAACACATTTAATAAACACATAAAAACTAAATAAAAACAACACAAAAACTCATATAAACATGAGCAGTTTCAGAATGCAAAATGTTCTCTACATAAATATGGCATCTGTTTAAATGGCAAACAAACAGCTGTGTGATGAATACAAAACATTATGCTCCAGAGGTTTTAACAAGTGTTTAAAAAACACAGGCCACACATCCCCTGCATGCAATGAACTGTGTATGCAAAACAGCAGATCTCGGCATATTTCAATGACAACAAAGTATCACATCCATATACAATCCCATAACTTTCCTCAAGGAATGGCAAATTTACGGTCTTTGTGTACCTCAAACTCTGAAATGGTGGTCTGTAAATGACCTTCCCTGTATTTTAATTAAATACAGACTTGTATCATATATGGCAAAATTCAACTCATATAGTTGAAATTAATTTAAAGAAAGATTACTGGCTCTGTCAAGGCTGAATTTAATGGCACCAAACATGCATCTGTGATAGGTCCCTGTGTTTCTGAAATTTGGGTTATGAGAAATTTAGGAGAAATTAGCCCTTAATTCTCATATACAGTAGATTGCAGGGTGTTACTCATCACGTTGCCTTGAGCACAAGCACAGTGGCACTTCCTGTCTATTTCTTGTAAACCAGTTGATTGTTTTTTGTTTTGCAGATGATATCATGACCATCTGTGAGAAGTCAGTAAAAGGTAAAGTTGTGTCTGTCCACGCCATTAAGGTATAGGTCTGCACATTCTTAACTGTCATGCTAGATGGAGCTAAGTGGTCAATCACATCCCAGTTGCTTTATTCCTGGTAGTGACTGAAAAGGAGGCTGGGTGGGCCACCAGAACCAATCTGGGCATTTTGGAGGAGAAAAATCTCCTTCCCCTGCCGGGATTCGAACCCCGGACCATCCAGCATGTAGCCTAGTTGCTGTACCAACTATGCTATCCTGGTGTCAGTGTAACATTTTTATTGTGAACTCTCTCTTGTCACGGCATGAAAGGCGTTGATGTAAATTATATTTCACATCTAGGAATAATTACGATCCTGTCAAATTTTAATTAGACTTTCATTACTAGTGACTAATTTGAACTATTAAAATCACTGTTTACACATGTAAAGAAGAAATCAAGCACATGATAATATTAAAATGTCTCTTAGCAGTCACGGACATATATTATGCACATGATTTTTTTTTTTATTTTACAAGAGCTCAGTGAAACTAAGAGAAATGCTTAATATAATCACCCACAACTGAATGCATGTATTATGTTCCTTGGTGTCTGGCCTTATTAATCAGGCAACACAATTTATCCTCATATCTACATTTGATAACTTTTTCCTTGAATTCACCCTTCTACGTGAAACATGCCTAAACAAAGAGATCACATTCACATGGTCCTCAAGAGAAAAATAATGCCACAATCTGATAACATAGCTCAGAATGAGAAATGGGCATGGAGTGAGGGCGGATGGTCAGGAGAAACAGCAGCAATGCAGTTTTAAAGTTATGTTTTGTAATCTGATATCATTTGGACAGGAAAAGGCTCAGAGGGTAATAGATCAACTGTTCACACTATAACTAGACCAAAGTGCAGTCCATCTTAAACCAGACAAACAGATCTACACACTGAACTGTGGACTAAAATAAAGGGTCAAGTATTAGTGTTATCCTGCAAAATGGGGCTTTATGACTTAGAAGAGAGGCAGACTTGCAGAACCAAGCATAATTATCCCTCAACCTCTGTTTCTTGTACCCTTTTGAGCACCTGATATATATTTTTATATCTGCCACTGAAAGCTGACATATTTTCAACTTTATCTTACTTTGCCTTCATCTACTGTGACTCCACATCAAGAGATTAATCATATGTATATGGATGTGATAAGCTATATACAAACATATGTACTCCAAGAGATTACACACACATTACCAAGAATAAAATTTACTAATTCATGTGCTTCAATGACCCTGTACAATAAACTCTTCACGTTCTTGTCTCAGCCAGTTAACAAACCTATGGAGCAGGCTGTGATCAAATTCATATTAATACAAAAATGTCACTATCATAAACCAATATTTTCAAAATACTGCTAACACAATTAATGTTCTTTGTAATTCTTCTGAAATTCAGAGCAGTTGTAGTTCTAAGACATTAGTAACACCTCAATAAATACTGATTTCACATAACCGGAACTGAAAGGAGCCTGCCACAGATGGACTGCATCCCTGCGAATTTTTAGGTTTTTGCAGCAGTGTAACTGAGGTATCTGTTCGTCTAGGATGTTGACACCATGTCACTAAGTAACTGGTTCCCAACATGCAGACAAGATGGTGGTGCCATTTACAGGGTTTGAAATGTCCAGTGTCTTCTTGGACAATGGCTGAACTGTCCAACAAGGCACTGAACATTTCAACTCATGAAGATGAGACCAATACACGGTCTTCATATGTTCATAACCAATAATCCAGTGAAGTAGCATCATATCCCAGAAGAAAAGACCTCAGATTGTATCCCTACCCTTCTATCCTATGCAGTATGCAACTCACCCTCACAACAACAACAGTTATGAGGAAAGCTAATCAAGGATCTAACGGAATAGTGACATCACACTGAAATCAAAACCGCAGATTTGTGGAATCAGTGCCAGAGCCTCTGGTGCCTAGATCAGACCAAGGCATACTTATTTACAATGCCACCTTAACTTCAACTGTATACACAAATTTACATAGTGCTAAGTTCCACTGGTAATCTCATGATTATCTATTAAATAATGCAGGCCTACTGTGTTACTAAATGTGGTAAAATCACATAAGACATGTAAAAAATAAGAAAATTACCTACAAAGCATAAAATATCTTTTTTTTCTCCTACTATTCTTATGGTGCATGTACACATAACTCAATTTTTCATTTCATCATTGAGCTTTACTGAGGTTTTCTCATCCTCAAATGCATATGGATCAACAGATGAGGTATGTGACAACTGAGTAAAGCAACACGGCATGCAAAGAAAGCATAACACTGAAATGATATTGAACATACATTCAGGTTACGTGTAAAATATAAGAGAGAACTCAAAAAAAGCAAAGGTTACTAACTCCTTAGATAAATTAGTACAAGATTCCACAAAAAATACAAAAGATTAGTAAATTTAACTGAGAAATGTTAGAATGAAAGAATGTGGGTGTCATGTCACCTCCCACAGGGATAAAGCTGTAGCTGTAAGAACCCCAGTGAGAAAGACAGAGCTAACATATTAAACTGACTTCCTGCTCTGTCAGCATCAATATTTCCCCCATTTTCAGAAAATGTGTTCCTATACTGCATTCTTCATAATATAGACAAAAATCTCAACATTCCCGTGTGTATCAACTCATTCCAAAGGGACTGAATTTGATTGTGACTGGCACCAAAATGGGCTGCAATTAATATTACACTGGTGTTTAAACTATCCTCCACTTTGATTACATTGAAACTTAAAACATGTCAATATTTATTTAGCCACAAGGAGCAAACATGCCTTATGTTCAAGGTGTAAGTTTTAAAGTGGAAGCTGTTGATAATTGCAACTATGGCATGGTGATCACATACATATATACACCATTAAAATAGTAGATGGATCCATAAATTCACTGCTGAATATTAATATAAATGCGCAATATACAAGGTGGAACAAATAAAAATATATCCTTGTGAATGTATTGACATTTACATTATGGGCAAGTACAAAAAAGGACAAACACAAACTACAGAGAACTACAGCACTGATATTATTATGTAATGGTAACAGTATTATAAGTGTGGACGTGTCCACAGAGTAGCTTGCTATAGGAATTTAAGTGTAATACTTGGATTTCCTGTGGACAACAAATTCCAAACATTAGTCTTAAATATCACCCTTAAAAACTTTCCTGATTTCATGAATTGCAACACTTGTATATGAAATCCAAGGCATAAAATGCTGTATTCCAATCTATACAATTTCTGTTTCACAAGGAAATACAGTTTATTCAGGATTACTAGGTTCCTGAACTTTGTCTGCCATGTTGTGTTCATGTAACCACTGTTACAACAGAAACAAAACAATGTGTCCTGTGAGTACTATTCAGGCACATCACTGTTAACAACATAATGATATTAAGTGTTGCATAAAAATGTTGTATGGTGAATTTATGTCACTGGCAACTACTGAATGTACTTAGGTTTTCATGTCAAGAGTCCACTATTCCTGTCTGTTTTTAACCAATTCTGCAGTTTCTTGAAAGATTTTCATGTTAGTCCCTAAGATCAAATTTCACAGAAATTTCTCACGTGGGAGCTGTGCTGAGACAGACAGACAGGATGAAGTTAACCATTTAAAGACGAAGCACAGACTCTCTTATTTAAAGACCCAGTTCATACCGTGCAGTAAACACTTTTCATTTCAGTTATAAAAATAAATCAGTTAGGTTGTGTGGGGGCAGATGTCACTGTTTGTTCTCAGGTAAATACAAAACAAATAAATACAGTGTGGACAGAAAGTAAAATTCTTGACTGTTAAAACTGTTGGTGCATCACATAACCATTAGGCTTTAAAAGGTTAACAGTTACTTCCTGTGGTTATGTGGATGCACCTAAAAAATTCCAGCAACCTAGTAATCCTACATGTAATATATTATCAGAATCGCTTAGAACTGACTAATATACATTACAATAATATGAATGAACTTTTATACAGAATTTCTTTTGTATGGATGTGTAATTACAGGCAAACAGTTATTAAAATAAAACCGAATACTTCATATAGTTTGTGACTCATTATATTATCCAAACAAACATTTTTAGTGAATTTCATTCACTATCTGATGAAAATTCTTGATTTAAATGGGAAATAAAGAATATAAATCACAATCATGTGACTGGAAGACAAGTGTAAAGAAAAACTATTGATATATACATCCATTTGTACACACAGTAAGAATAGGTCTTAACACATACAACATCTGCTCTGGAAATTATACTAAAATCAATATATATTTAAGAAGTGTAATTAATAATAATAATAATAACAGTAATAATATTAAAATAATAAATAAAACAAAATATGATCAATGAAAGAATGATGTCATCCTTTGTCAGCTGCAGTTCTGTAAATCACATCGTTCAGGAGCACAGTCTCTGCAGTTCACAAGGGACTGCCACAGTCAATGTTTCATGCATACACTGACATTCCTGCTTAAGTCTACATGTTTCTGGGTCCACCGACTTCTACGCAACTCTTGGTAAAACAATGACATGGATGAGGAACTGAACCTGCAGTTTACTTATGGACACCATTATAAATTGTTTATTGGTGGACAGCCACATTTTACAATTGTCAGTACTACTAAAAACACAATCTGCCATGTGATTTCAATGAACATAAAGACTTCAGAAGCTTGTGCATCACATGTGTTCTAATTATAAATGTATCACTGCACTTTAAAGTAAATGCAATATGCAGTGACTTGTAATTATTCCCATTTACAGTCAGACCATTACATCTTTGTTCAAACAGGCATGAAAATGTGTGAGGTTAATTAGGCAGTTCCCTAAAAAGGTGGTAAACAAATGGTATATGAGCTCTGTTAAGGCTCCTTTGGTCTTTCATCTTTCAATTCACACTGTCCTAATCACCGTATCCTTGCATGTCTCAAAATGCAATAAATTTCCTTGTTGCCTAAATACATAAAATGCATTTCTGGGAATATTTTTATGTGTGTTTGTGTATATAAATGTGAGTCACTTAAATGTTAACCCCATCTCCACTTTTATTGCAGAATACTTGATGACTGCTACTATAAAAATCAACAAATTCCATCACAGCCTTTAAAATATCTATGTGGCTAAACATCATTGGTAGCTGGTGTCTTACATTGTGATATCTCCTGGTAGAAGGCAGGTGGACTGGCTGACTAATGATGAATATACAAATTTTAGTTTTGTTGCACGTGTCACATTTATGCATCATGTCCTTACTTGGTTCTCAAAGTGCAGGGAAATATTAGCTTATTTAGGCAAGGCAACTTGGTTGCACGCTGTATCATTTTATCTGTGCTGACACTTGTGATGCTATTCCAGTTGTGTGCTGTGTCCTGTATGGAGCAGGTCAGTGTATGTGGGAAATGTTTTCTGTTCAGCAAAGCATGTTCATATGCATCATGAAAAGTCACTTTGTCTTGTACCAACCCCCCCCCACTTCCCCACAAAAAAAAATCACATAACCAGCACCATGTGAAAGTAAAGTATAGAGAATAGTGAAAAAATTTCAGATGACATGTTCAGTGCCAGATGAAAATAAAATATGAAAACTTTTCTCTGATGAAGCTTGATTTACACTTAGCAGGAAGGTAAACAATGTAACAGATACAGGTGTTACAAAAATACCCACCCAGTTCAATAAGTTCTGCTACCCAACCTTACAAGCAGCAAATGCATGAAAAGCCACAGGGTCTATTTTTCTTCAAAGAACAATAAATAGCATGCAGATTATGGCCTTCAAGACTTTCAGATTTGAATTTGTGTCCTTTTTATTTGTGGGAGACACTGAAAGATAAGAGTTTATTGTGAACACTATACATGCACTGCAGGAATTGCAAGAAAATATTCACAAATTATCAATACTTCAAAACTCCACTGTGCATCAAGAAGTAGTTTAGATATTGCAAGGTCTGCTTACAGTTGGAGGTTACCAAATTGAGACTCTTCTATTAAATAATGTAAGTTAAAGTGGAAGCAAAAAATGGACAATAAATTCCTGAGAAATGCAAGCACTGTATGTGATAAACATCCCACAGTAGCTGCCACACTGTTTTCATTCCAGAGGTTGTGTTATCAAAGATGATGGGGGGATGATCACGTGCCATGAATACGTACAGAATGACGGGGTGGGGGCGTGGGGCCCATTTGAATTTACTATTCTGACATTAACCTGCAAGGTAAAAATTACACAGTAGTTCTAAATACAAATATTATATCTATACTAACCTATTCAGTATGGAATAAATGCAAAGGGCTAAAGCACTCACATGCACAAACATGTAATGCACAAACATATCACTGTCTGAAAGTACAATTCATACTGCCGTATCATTGTCTGAAAGTACAATGCATAACGCAAGTTCAAGATTATTTAAACAATTTAAATAATATTAACAGAAACCAACAATGTTCAATGAATCTACATGAATGCCCAGTTTAATAACTGAAGGCAACTCCCACAAAAAAAATTCATTTTGACTGATACAAATTTCTGTTTATAGTATCTATCAAAACTTAGGTTTCTCGACAGACGGTTTAACTTTTAGAGCAATCATGAAAGCCTTATTGTACTACAGCTTTTATGTACTGTCAGCTCAGAGGATGAATACTCCTTTGACCCATCTGTCCATATGGCAGATTTATAAACTGTGAAGAAAATATCACCTTTTCAATTTTTCACACTTTTTAATAGCCTTGGCAGTATTTTGAAATACACAGGTAGCCAATGACATACTTACATATTACCTTCATGCATAAGGCATGTACAACTGAAATGTCTATGTGGGTGCTGACTTGTGAAGGTACTGCAACAAATGTGTGAAATCAACACAGGCATTCACAGTCTTACTAGTGCACAATTTGGCAGGTCCTGATTGCAAAGAATTCTTTGGTGTACTGCCTAAACCACTGTCCTGCAGCCTCCTGTACATGGCCAGCAAATGCGAGTGTATGGTCTATGAGGGCTAACTGTAATGATCAAAAGATGGGGAAATCGCAAGGCAGTAATTCCCGGCTGTATGCATGATGTGTGAGCACCTTCCATTGCATGACACTCAGTTGGTCCTGTATTCTGTGGGTCACAATAGGGATAAGCAATATCATGCAGCAGAATGATGCCATCAGTGACTTTACCCCGACACTTGTCCTTGATCTTAGTGCACTTCTTTTGAAGAGTTGGACAGTAATGGTTTGCATTATTTGTGTTGTTATGACAGAAGTCCAGAAACAAGGATCCCTCAATGTACTACTCCTGTTTGCACATATTTGTTATTTGCTATCTGAGATCCCATCTTTATTTTGAACGTTCTTACAATAAAAGTGAACAAGATGCACTATTTCTCAAGTTTATTTTGGTAAAGAACTCTACAAGTTTCGGACAGACTGTCTGTCATCAAGGGTTGGGATCCATCCCAACCTCGCTAGCAGACAGTCAACGTAACTAGTATGACAATTACCAACTGCTGTGAATACAGTATTAAGACCCCTGATGATGGACAGTAAGTCTGTCTGAAACATGTAGAGTTCTTTACCAAAATAAAGGTGAGAAACAGTGCATCTTGTTGGCATTTATTTTAGAATATATCACGATGCTCAGTCCTCTGAATGTCAAACTTGTGTTGAACGCTGGGACTAGCTACTCACTCACTTAACTCTACTGCTCTTCACATGTATCTACAAGGGTGGTTACAGGGGCAACATGCAGCTGCACAAGTTACAATGCCACAGCTCTCTACACGTTTCAGTTGTACATACCTCATACATTGCACAGGATGTTTAGGATAAAAGGAAAGAATAAGTAAAGACCTAGTGTTAGCTTGCAAGTTTTCTTAATACAGTATTTCTCATTTATATGAACAGTACTGTGAAGTGTAGGTAACTGTGAATCAAAGATACTGGTATGTTGCATTTAGTGCCATTTTGTCAAAATTTAGGTGTCTGATTCAGTTATCAAACTCCTGCAAACTCTGGGCTTATTTTGTCACTCTTATTCCCTCTGCCCATAACTGTCAGCATTACTTTATATGACTGCTGCACCAGCTTTGTGAATATGAGTAACCACAGCAAAGCAACCCCAAGGTTTGATGCTGCTAAAACTAAAGCTCATAACTCAACACAATCTACCTAATTCCATTCGGCTCCCTATCTCACAACCATTCTCCCAATGACCCTCCATCTCCTCAGTATTTAGGAGCTTTTGAAGATGTAATATTTGCAATATTTGATACTGTCAATAAAAGTATGGTTTGCATTCTTGTGAATTTCACTTGATATATTACTATGAACAATTATTATGTATCACTAGCTTAAAGTGCACACAATTAATGCATAATAAAAGGGAGGCCATAGCTTTTTCATCTCAGAAAATAATAAAAAGATTTTAATAAAACTGATGACCAAAAGAATCAACCAAATTGATTTCTGGTTCAAAGTGATCCAGTAAGACCTATTTTGCACAAACTTCAGTTCAAAATGTTATGCATCTGCTGAAAAATGGGTCATCCAGGGAATATTTATGTATTGTAAAATGCAGAGGTAATTTGGCTCTGCAACACTTTAAATATTTTTGACACATGACTCCCCCCCCCCAAAAAAAGCTGTAACTTCATATATCGTTATTAGTCTTTAAATAGTGGATTACTGTTTGCAGTAACAAGATTTTTACCTATAATAAATGAATATTACAGCCAAAGAGGCATATAAAATTACAAAGAATGCAATCTGAAATACCTTACTCCAACATCTTTCATTAAACAGTTTATCTTTCCACTCATGTCATTGATTACAAAAAAATTCACTCAGTTAAAGGATTAAATTTATTGCTAAGGAGACCTCGCTAATTTTGCCAAATCAATTTAATAATACAAGATGCATAAACAATACCTTTTCTGGCATTTCAGTCATGCTGAGTTTAAGAATGTGTGAAGCTACACACATACTGCCATTATGGATGTATAGTGTGGTAAATAATTAAACACAGAGACAACATCAAATCTTCCAGTTTGTTTAATGAGCAAATTATTTAAACTGAGCCAGACACCACATGGCAACGTAACAGCAAATGTTTCTGCTAAAAATCTGTAAGATTTTCAACAACAAATCTGTTCATTATGTGGTCTACATTAAAAATTCTGCTCTAGTGCTCAAGGAAAACACTGTATGAAGGATTTCTTGCACACATTTTGAAAACAGTCTTAATAAAATAAAAATATGTTCTTAATTCAACAACTACTGTTAAATTTTTTGATATTCATTTACATTCAAAGTATGAAGGGATACTCCAGAGCAAAAGCTCTTAAAAGTATCATCTGATTTTACAAATTAAATATAGTAACAAGCGTACTTAATCTCATGTTGATAAATATTAGATGACAATATGTAATTCTAAATACAATATTCATATCCTGAAATAAATTAATTTACACACATTTTAAATGAAACCTGCACTTAGTGTGGGACACTTTGTATTAGTAACAAGTAATAACTGGTATTTTCAGAAAAATATGCCGAACATTTGATTGTGTACAAGAGAAAATTATTATCTCCAAATAGACAGTTCAAGGTTATGCTCTTAAAATCACAGCCTTATTCAATCAGCATCCACAGATTTACCTTGGTTCTTGCTGATGGACTATGATGACCTGATTACAATCTGAAAGATTCTACAAACAGGCAGCGCAATTAGCCAGTTTATGAATGTTCATGACAAATAGTTTGGCACCACACCTCTGTGCACATTTTGGAATCTGATCATACACCATAACAGCAACATCTCTGGAAATATCCACTGCCTGAATCATATTAATCTTTACCAGCTGAACAGGACGCCAATGTTGCATTAAATTTAACTCTTCACGGACAAAATGGACAATGCTACGAACTATGCTCTTCTGGGCTATTTGCAGTGTTTAGGCACGGGCATTTAAAAATGAAAATAACTCTGGTTATCAGTGGCTGCATTGGGCTTTAAAGGCCAGACAATATACATTAAAAATAATTGTAATTTTTTATGCTGGCTTGACTGACACTGAGGTGATTTGTTGTTTTATACTGCCACATATATTTGCTTTTTACTTCTTCTATTAATGGCAACAGTTGACATTGACTATGAAATTCTTCAGACTACCAGATGCATAAGACAGCCACTAGACAGTGCAGAATAACTACTATAAGATCAGTACTGGGTGATCTTTCCACAGGAGTAAAGCTACCCACATACCTTCATCCAGTACAAACTGTCAAATTTGTGTAGCTTAATCTCTGCTTGTTACACACCTTAATGATGCTCGGTTTAAGTTACTACCCCACCTTCATACTGAAAGGAAACAAGCTGTCTGTTGTATCTCATTGCAGATATTTCAATATATGTATTGAAACCTTCAGAAATGTGCCAAATGTGTTATGGCACATCCCCATATGAAATTATACATTCTACTGCTGGCCTTCATTTTCACTGATATTCTGTTACTCAGAGACAGAACCCAGTACACACAATCTACCACCTCCTTCCTGGAAAAGGAAAGTTTAGAAGCTGTAAGGTGACTTATATCACAGTATTTTAATGTGAAAATCCTGGTTAACATTTCAAAAGCTGCAGTTCTGATGAATTATGCAACCAAATTTCAAGCGAGACAATCAGCACTGTTTTGTGCTGTTTGGTAACAGAAGAAGTAATGAACTCAGAAAACCATATGCATGTTTCTTCAAGTTGTCATCTCTTAACACACAAATAAAAGTGCTAAATTTTCATTTAAAATGTTCTCACGTAGTTTTTCTCACAGTACATTTGCAGCAGCAAACAACTGATGCAAGAGCAAACATGAATGTCAAATTTTGTGTGACTACAGATGCCAGTCACAGCAACAATTTATATCCAAAAATGTTATACACCTCACTTCACCTTTGTTGTTGGTATAGAAATAACTGACTACGCCATTTCTAGTACCAGATTAAAGTCTTTGTTCTTGTTAATGTGAGTTTTCCAGCACCATTCACTACAACAATAAAAATCATTTATCCATTACCATCTTGCAGCATGGTGGCCATTCAATCATTCAAGGGACCCAACCAACATACATACTTAGCAGATACCAAAAATTCAATGATTAATGAATTTGGAGGACATACTTCTACTAACTAGCTGCCTATCCAATGGGAACTAGGAGCCCTTTTGGCATGTCAGGTTGACCACTTGCCAGCAAACAGCACAGAAGTGAACAATGTATTATGTTACACCTTTTTTCTTTCCCACCCCCATGTGGTGCTTTGACTCAATTCTGGTTCATGGCCTCCCCTTACAGGGCAGTGCAATCACACTCACTGGATACACCACATTCAGTATGACTCTTCTGGATGAGTTATCAGCCCTACAGAAAGACCTCTACCTGACAACACATACACACATCCATGTCCCCAGAGGGATTCAAACCCACAACTCCACCAAATGAGTGACCACAGACCCACGCCTTAGACCACAGGGCCAATGGGATGGGCCACGCTATATCTTCACTCCTCTATGTACCTTCATGGTATAATGCTTAAGGATAGTAAGAATTTTAACATTATTATCTTCCAGTTTAAACTGCAACTGGTAATACATTCAATTAATTTGTATGACTTCTGTTAGCTGCAATAACATAATGGCACAATGACATATTTAACCCTTCTTAATGCTGGAGCCTAAATTCCAACAACTATCAAGGACAGGGGAGTTTTAAATTTAAATTACCCTAAAAGTGGACAGTGGTCGGTAAAATGTGAGGATTTAAAGACCATATGGTGCCTAGATGCCAGTGGTGAAGGGTTAACATTGCAATTTCCAATGGCCTGGTGGACCTCAGGGTTTTTATAAGATGCTTATATAGTAATTCCGTACTTAACATGGGCTTGGTTAATATGACTTCAGTCACATAATAATTATATTTAGACACTTGTTATATACAATGCATGGGTTAGCATACTCACAGATAAGATTTTTACGTGCAACAACAATTTTGGCATACCCACATCTGACACCCACTCTTACAGTGACACAGTGGTTTTCAGTGTAAACACATGTGTTGTATAGTGTAACATGCACTTCACCAACTGGGGGGGGGGGGGGGGGGTGTGGTGGTGTGTTTTTTTCATTGTGCGTTTTAAAATTGTCCCCCACCAAACCAACATTATCTAA
>Ga0123352_10001040_pt1 | contig 35847 bp, 35 predicted proteins | sample TergutLab28metaG_FD_89700 | JGI IMG/M metagenome (GOLD analysis project Ga0123352, IMG submission 89700) | Labiotermes labralis P1 segment gut microbial communities from Petit-Saut dam, French Guiana - Lab288 P1 | ecosystem: Host-associated > Arthropoda: Insects > Digestive system > Gut ...
CAAATACTTATTGGAAGCTTTACTGTAGGTATGTTTACCATATTTATAAGCTACTTCTCTATGATGCTTGGTGCAGGTCGATACTTCTTTGGTATTGGTGCAAATTATCAACAAACGTTGGTAGCACTAGACCGGATTAAAGATATTTTTACGCAAGAGATTGAGAGTTGCGGAGGTAAGACTTTAGAGGATATTTGGAGAATTGAACTCCATAATGTTAGTTTTTCTTATATTTCAAGCGATAACGATGAAAGTAGCTGTAACAAAAAAACTATAAATAACTTTAATGCAATTTTTGAAAAAGGTAAAATTTATGGCATTACTGGAAAAAATGGAGCAGGCAAATCTACTCTTATCAATCTTATTATAGGAATGTATATAAATGAGTTTCAGGGTAGTATAGCTTACAATGATATTGATATTCGGAACATTAACATGCAAGAAACAAGGAAAACACTCTTTGGGTTAAGCGATCAAGAACCTGTACTGATGAATGATACAATAAGATATAACTTAACATTTGGAAGAGCAGATGATACTAAACAGAGTAATTTGGATCAGCAACAGATTCTTGATGCCCATATAAAAACACTCAACATGACCGACTTTATAACAAATAACACATTAGATTTAACTATTAATGACAAAAATACAAGCACTTCTGGCGGGGAAAAACAAAAAATATCTATACTAAAAGTGCTGATGAAAAATCCTGCAGTTATGATTTTTGATGAACCTACTTCGGCTTTAGATAGACAAACAAGTGAGCAATTTATGGAGTATTTACGCCAGATAAAGAGAGATAAAATAATCATATTAATTACTCATGATAATAATGCAGAAGTGCTGTGTGATGAGATGCTAGAAATAACTGGTTGTTAGGATATTACAGAAGAATTCTCTTTTTAACTAAACCCCCAATATAAGTTTTACTTTCTAATCAAAATACTGTATAATAGTTAATATAATATTATACAGTATTTTGTTAATTATAGGGGTGAATTGTTATGAAGAAAGTACGAGAAATGATTAAAAAAATGCCTATACCCGGGCATAGAATTATCAAAACCGCAATTTGTGTTGTTTTGTGCCTCATTGCATATCATTTTTTAGATCGTGATGGGCTTATGCTTGCTTTAACAGGCACAATATTTTCAATGCACGATAGTGTTGAAAAATCTATAGAGTCTGCTAAGTTTAGAATTTTAGGAACAATTGTTGGGGGCCTTTTTGGTGCAGCATTTATATCTTTGAGGCTTACATCGTCTAATTTTTGGATATTTTTACTTTTTGTATTTTTAGGAACAATAATATTTTTCTATGTTTGCACAATAGCGGGTATTAAGCAAGCTTCGGGGCTTGGAACCATTGTATTTCTTATAATCATGATAGATGGAGGGCAAGAGCTTAGCCCAATTTTATTTAGTTTAGACAGAGTTATTGATAGTATGATTGGAATAATAATCTCTGTAGTGATAAATGTTTCCTTATTTAGACCTAAATCTATTGACAATACTGTTGACGGCTGATAAAATCATGTTAGTCATAAAAAAACAAAAGAGGAATAATTATGCCAAAATTCACGAGTTCGGAAAAAGAAAATATTAGAGAAACACTTTTATTAGAGGGTGAAAAGCTTTTTGCAAAATATGGGCTTAAAAAAGTTAGCGTTGATGAGCTTTGTAAATCTGCCTCTATTGCGAAAGGTTCTTTTTATAATTTTTACATAAATAAAGAAGAACTGTATATGGATATTATTGCAAAAAAACAGCTAGAGCTATGGGAAGAACTTGATAAGTTTACTTTAGAAAATTCTAATATAGAGCCGCGGCTTTTAATAAAAAAAGTCTTTCTAAAGTACATACAATTTGCAGAAGAGAGCGAGATTTTAAAACAAGTAGAGTCTGGTGCTATAGATTATCTTTATAGAAAAATTCCCCAAGAAATAATCGAGGAGAAAAACTCTAAAGAAAGTGGATATGGGCTTAGTTTTAGTGATTTTGGTGTAAAATTTCGTGCTGAAGTAAATATTATTGCAAGAGCCTTAGAAGAGCTTTTTAAAATATCTGTAAATCTTTCAGAAACTGACCCTGAAAACAAAGATGAAATCATGAATATTTTAATAGAAGGTTTTGTTATAAGAACAGTGTATTAATGCTTCATTACCAAAAAAAGGCAAAATAGTGTCGAGTGGGGCAAATTTTTTTGGCAGAGAGAAATATTTATCGTAATGGTTCTCAAATTGTCCGTGATGCAGGCCAGCACTATCCCATATATCCAGGAGTAGATTTTTTAGAGATGCTTGGTAACCGCGTGATGGCACTGCATTTACATGATAATATTGGAAACGAGTGATGTTACAAAAACGGGCTATACTGGTGCAATTGCAATAGAAGCCATGTGCTTCGGGTATGAGGATTTATCGTTCGAAGCGTTTTTATATAAAAAGTTTAACGCTGCAAAAAAGTTAGAGAGATTATATAAATTATCTATCAAAGTTTAAATACGTCGGTGGAACTTCTCCACTTATAACAGTATTAACGATAGAAATTTTTCTTTCGATAATAATATAGGTTTCTTGCATAGGGTTTACAATTTGAACTCTTGTTTCTACGTTAAGCCATAGCTGAAAATTAACTTGGTTTATTCCTGCGTTTTGGAAAGACGATTCGAAGTCGACAACAGCTTCACCCATAGGGGTTACGCTTACAGGAAACCTAGGGCCCGAATTTGCAAAAATGCTCATGCCAAAAACTGCTCCAAGTGGAACATTAACTCGCTGCCTGCCCATGTTATTTAGGCTTTCTGATATGGTAAAGGCAATTTCATTACATATTTCGTTTACCAAAACAGTGTTAACGCCAACGGCACTAATTCTGTCGCCACTTATTGTTCTATAATAAAAATCTTCAGTTATTAAATTTTCTCTTTCTATAATGTTTCTTAAAGATTCGTTTATGGCAGCATTTACAATTGTATTTGCGTGTATCTCGGTTGCTGCAACAACAACAGGCATGGCTCTTCTATCTAGGTTGTATATAATATAAATTGCCGTAACTATAATAATCAAAAGAAAAATAAGTGCGTATACTTTAAAAGCCTTGCTTTTCTTTTTTTTAATAGGTTTTCTACCTTTCAAATATTTTCTTGGCATAAATTACCTCTACTATTACAATTTTTTGAATATATTTAATTTTTATTAACAATATAGAAAAAGTATGATAGAATGTAGATTATAAGGCCAAATTTTTGGAGGTACATATTTATGGTGCGTAAATTTTTAAAAACATTTGTTGTAAGTCTTTTGGTATTTTCTATGGTACTTTTGATGGTTGTTGTTGGATATGGTGTATTTGGATCTAATGAAAATTCAGAAAATGGTGGTTTTTCATTTCGCAATATAGGTGGCTCTGTGCTTGATTTTATTGCACCTGCAAATAATGGCGAGCGTGATAATTTTCTAATAGCGGGTCTTGATGATGGAACCCGCACAGACTTAATAATGATAGGCTCGTTTGACCATGCAACAAAATCTTTAGACATAATTTCACTACCAAGAGATATAAGGGTTATAATGCCACAGGATAGATTTGATATTTTGCGTTCGGAAGGAAGAGTTATGAATGCTGATAGAAGCATGAAGCTTAACGAAGTTCACCACCACGCAGGAAATAATAGAGGTATGGACTTTTTAAGGCTACAGATTGAGGAAATGCTTGACATAGAGCTTGACTTTTATGTAAAGGTTGACATAGATGCGTTTATTTATATTGTAGATGCTATTGGTGGTGTTTATTTTGATGTTCCACAAAGAATGTATTATCACGACCCAACGCAGAATTTACTTATAAACTTACATCCTGGTTATCAACTATTAGATGGTGCAGCAGCCGAGGGGCTTGTTAGATTTAGAACATACCAACAGGCAGATTTAAGGCGTGTAGAAATTCAGCAAGAGTTTATAAAAGCCCTTATTTCGCAAGTTTTATCTCGAGAAAATGTTTTAAACAATGCTACTACTATAGCAACTGCGGCATTTAGATATGTTGAAACAGATTTATCGCTTACAAGAGCACTTAGTTATGTAAGGTTTTTAAATGGTTTTTCTGTCGATAATATAAATACTTACACTATTCCAACCACACCAAGGCCAAGAGTTGCAGGCGGAAGGTCTTATCTTGACCTTAACGAAGTGCCTGCAAAAGAGCTTATTGATTTTATTTTTAGAGATGGTTTTTTTTCGGAAACAACACTTTCGCACAATAAAAGAATACAGGTTTTAAATGGCGGAAATGAATCGGGGCTTGCAGCTCGTGGACGGAACATATTAGAAGAAAATGGCTATAGTGTTACTGCTATTGGTGATTTTTCAGGCGTTAGAGCAAACAATACTAGAATTTTTGTGAACAGTTTAGGTCTTGGAGAAGATATTAGTGAGCTTTTTGAAAATTCGAGAATAGTTTTTGATCCTACGATGGATCAAAGATTTGATATTGTTGTAGTAATTGGCACTGATGGAATATAAACTAAATTTGCAATCTAATTTATATTGTGTTATAATAATACGATTAAATACAAAAGGAGTAATATAAAAATGACTTTATACGAACAATGGTTAAAATCGGCATATGACAATAATGGAGGAGCAGTAAACACTTTCTGGAATGAGTATATGCCTAAAGAACAAGCTGTTTATGAAAAAATTCTTGGAGAAAAAAATAATGTAATTAAAGGTACAGTTGCATTTTTGGGCGAAAAATATGACTTTGAACCTCATCAAGTTTGTGGATTTATTGATGGTATAAACGAAGCAATAGACCCTAAAGTTGATGTGGAAAATTTAGAAAAAGATACAGAAGTTGAATTTAATATAGATTTTACAATACTTTACAAAAAAATGGTTGAGTACAAAGCAAAGCATTTATATGAATTAGAAGAGTGGAACAACATTTTTACAGAAGACGAACGCAAGATAATGTTTACTGAACAGAAAAAATCTGGAACAATTGTTAAAGGTGAGAAAGTTGGTAGAAACGACCCTTGTACTTGTGGAAGTGGGCTTAAATTTAAGAAATGCTGTGCAAATAAATGATTACAAAAGTAAAAAACGTCGCATCAGTTTCTCCTCAAGAATATAATGAGATTTTTAAAGAGGCTGGTGAAATTATAAGAAATGGTGGGCTAGTTGCGTTTAATACGGAAACAGTTTATGGACTTGGTGCAAACGCATTATCAGGAGAGGCTGCTAATAGCATTTTTTTAGCAAAGGGTCGCCCTTCGGATAATCCTCTTATTGTGCATATAGCCGATAAGAGCTATCTCGAAAATATTGCCAAGGAAATACCTAATTACGCCAAAATACTTATAGAAAAGTATTGGCCTGGGCCACTAACTTTGATATTTAAAAAAACTGAAAATGCTGTGCCTGATAGTGTAACGGCAGGGCTTGATACTGTTGCAGTTAGAATACCAAAAAGTCCGATTGCACTTGATTTAATTAGGTTTGCGGGCGTTCCAATTGCTGCACCAAGTGCAAATACAAGCACTAAGCCAAGCCCAACAACGGCAAATCATGTTTTTGAAGATTTAAGCGGCAAAATTGATATGATTATAGATGGTGGACAAGCCGAATTTGGGTTAGAATCTACAATCATAGATGTTTCGGATGAAGAACCCGTTTTACTTAGGCCGGGTTCTATCACTTTAGAAATGCTTGAATCTACAATCGGAAATGTTAAAATCGCCGAAAAAATTATAGATGATTCTAAACCCAAAGCTCCTGGAATGAAGTATAAGCACTATTCACCAAAGGCTGAGGTTACCATATTTTTAGGTGAGGCAAAAAGCGTTGCAAATTCTATAAAAAAATCTATAAAAAGTGGCGAAGATATAGGGATTATGGCAACATCACAAACTTTGGCAGTTTATGATGGCTTTGATAACGTAATTTCTGTTGGTGATAGGTTAAATCCTGAGAGCATAGCAAAAAATCTCTTTAATACATTAAGGCAATTTGATTATAATGGTGTTTGCAAGGTTTACGCTGAAGGTTTCTCAGAAGACGGTGTTTTTCTTGCAATTATGAACAGGCTTTTAAAAGCCGCAGAATATAGGGTGATTAATGTTGAATAATATACTTTTTGTTTGCACAGGCAACACTTGCAGAAGCCCTATGGCGGAGCATATTTTTAACAAAAAAGCTAAGGAAAAGGGCATTAATTATGAGGTTAAAAGTTGTGGAGTGGCAGCTTTTGGTAGCTCTTCTGCAAGTGAGAATGCAATTAAAGCACTTAATGAGCTTGGCATTGATTTGTCGGTACATAAATCAAAAATGATAACACAAGAAGATATTGCTTGTGCAGATGTTATTCTGACTATGACAAACTCGCACAAACATCATATTTTACAGTACTTTGGCGAATTTAGCAACAAAGTTTACACTGTTTACGAATATGCTCTTTCGCAAAAATCAGATATTTCAGACCCATTTATGGGTAGCATTGAAATATACAGAAGTTGCAGGGATGAGCTTAATAAATTACTGGAGATTATAATAAAAAAACTACTGGAGGAAATTTAGATGGGAAAATTTGTGATTGTAGACCATCCGCTTGTTCAAAATAAAATAGCTATGCTTAGAAAGACTGAAACTGGTTCTAAAGAATTTCGTGAGCTTGCTTCTGAAGTTGCCATGCTTGTATGCTATGAGGCAACCAGAGACATACCTCTTCACCAAGTTGAAATCGAAACACCAGTAACAACTACAAAAGCAAATATGATAACTGATAAAAAGTTTAGCATTGCTCCTGTAATTAGAGCAGGAATTGGCATGGTTGATGGGATTTTAAGGCTTATGCCAACAGCAAAGGTTGCCCATATAGGGCTTTATAGAGACCCTGAAACGCTTTTACCAGTAGAATATTTTTCTAAATTTCCAAGTGATATTTGCGAGCGTGAAGTTTTTGTTATAGACCCGATGCTTGCAACTGGTGGAACAGCAGTTGCTGCTATCCAACTACTTAAAGACAAAGGCGTTAAACATATAAAATTCCTTTGCCTTTTGTCATGCCCAGAAGGTGTTAAATATCTTACTGAACAGCATCCTGATGTTGATATTTATACTGCTGCTCATGATGAAAAATTAAACGACCATGGTTATATTGTTCCAGGCCTTGGTGATGCTGGCGATAGGCTGTTTGGAACAAAGTAGGCAATGGTTCAATCTGCACGAGGCAAAGCCCCGCTTGATTTCACCTATTGCCTTTCGTCGAAATCAGGATTTCGACGAGTTGGCGACTTTGTCGCCTAAAAATGTTAAATAAAAAAATTGAGACAAATTTGAGACTTTTGATAGGTACTTTTATGTTATACTAATATTGTGGAAGGGTGAACACTTTGATTCCTTCAGAGATTTTTATGGAGCAACACAATTGGCTTTTATATATAGCGGCATTTGCTTCGGCATTTGGAATCGCCTTATTTACAACGCCTTTTGCAAAAAAAATATCTATAAAACTTGGCGCTATTGATTATCCTAAAAAAAGAGGTTTGCACACAAAGCCTCTTCCTAGAATGGGCGGCCTTGCTATATTTTCAGGCTTTATTGTAACAATATTTGTTATAATGCCCTTTCAGCAAGAATTTAGAGATAGGCAATTTATAGGGTTTTTAATAGGGGCAATTATAATTGCGGCACTCGGTGCCTTAGATGACGTGAGAAATTCAAAAGGTGGGTTAAGTGCTAAAATAAGGCTTGCAGTTCAAATACTTGCGGCTTTAATTGTTGTTTTAACGGGTACGAGGATAGATGTTTCGATGTGGCCTATGGGAGAACATTTAAGCGTTCTTTCTGCACCAATCACTATAATTTGGATTGTTGGGCTTATAAATGCTGTAAACCTTATAGATGGTGTTGATGGGCTTGCTGCGGGCGTTTCAAGCATATGTGCTTTGTGCTTGATGGTACTTTGTATAATTACAGGTTCGCCGCTTGCAGTTGTTTTGGCTGCAACGCTTGCGGGAAGTTGCCTTGGGTTTTTACCAAGAAACTTTAACCCAGCAGAGCTTATTATGGGCGACACGGGGGCAACATTTCTCGGTTATGTTCTTGCAGTAAGTTCGATTTTGGGTGTATTTAAATCTTATACGATACTTGTTGTTATTGTTGCTGTTTTATCCATGGCACTTCCGATTTTAGATACATTGTTTGCCATGATTAGAAGGGCTTATAATGGCAAGCATATTATGACGGCTGACCGTGGACATCTTCACCACAGGCTTATAGATAGGGGTTACTCTCAAAAGCAAGCTGTTGCTATTCTTTACGGTATATCGCTATTAACTGGCATTTTTTCAATAGCCATAGCTATTAGAAACTTTTTTGCACTTATGATTTTAGGTGTGTTTTTCTTGGCACTTTTATGTGTTTTGTACGTATACAAGAAAAGAACTACAAAAGATACAAACGAAGCAAAGGAGTAGGCAACATTGCCAATAATCTTAGGAGGGAATTATTTTGTCTAAAACAGCAGAGCTGCAAATTATTGCAGAAAAAATTAGGCATCACGCACTAAAGGGTATTTTTAACGCTAAATCTGGTCATCCTGGAGGGTCTTTGTCTATAGCGGAGCTTATTTCGGCTCTTTATTTCGATGAAATGAATGTCGAAAACCCAGAAGATCCAAATCGTGATAGGTTTGTTCTATCTAAAGGGCATACTGCTCCAGCTTTATATGCAGCACTTGGATTAAGGGGCTTTTTTGATATTAAAGAACTTGAAAATCTAAGAGCGATTGATAGCAATCTACAAGGGCATCCTGATATGAACAAGGTTAGGGGCGTTGATATGTCTACGGGTTCTTTAGGGCAGGGGATTTCGGCAGCAGTTGGTATGGCACTTTTCGGAAAAGCTGAGAAAAAAGACTATAGAGTTTACACGATTCTTGGTGATGGTGAGCTTCAAGAGGGTCAAGTTTGGGAGGCGGCTTTGGCAGCATCACATTACAAGCTTGATAATTTAGTTGTTATTGTTGACAATAATAATTTGCAGATAGACGGCGAAATTGCTTCGGTTATAAATATTTACCCAATTGCAGATAAATTTAAAGCATTTGGATTTAATACAGTTGAGATTGATGGGCATAATATAGACGAAATTTCAGAATCCTTTAAAACGGCAAAAACTACAAAAGGTATGCCAACTTGTATTATTGCAAAAACTGCAAAAGGTAAAGGTGTTTCTTTTATGGAAAATCAGGCTGGTTGGCATGGTCAAGCACCTAATGCTGAACTTTATGAAAAGGCACAAAAAGAAATTACTGATAAACTTTTAAGCTTAGGAGGGCAAATCTAATGAGTAATAAGCAGTTAGCAACGCGTGATGGATACGGTGCAGCTTTGGCCTCTTTAGGCGAAAAATATGATTTTTATGTTCTTGATGCCGACCTTTCAAAAACAACAAAAACTGATGCTTTTAAAGATAAATTCCCTGAAAGATTCTTCTCATCAGGAATTTCTGAAAGTAATATGATGGGTATGGCGGCAGGAATGGCTAGTTGTGGTAACCCAGTTTTTGCAACAACTTTTGCTATGTTTGCTGCTGGGCGTGCTTTTGAGCAGGTTAGAAATAGTATTGCGTACACAAATCTTAATGTTAAAGTTGTTGGAACGCATGGAGGTATTTTAATCGGCGAAGATGGTGCTTCACACCAATGTATAGAAGATATTGCTCTCATGCGTGCTGTGCCTAATATGGCGGTTTTATGCCCTTCTGACTATATGCAATCAATCGCTTGCGTTGAGGAGGCTCTTAAACATAATGGACCTGTTTATATGAGGTTTGGCAGAAATGTTTCTCCTGTAATTTATGAAAAAAGCGAGTTTGAAATTGGCAAGGGTTATGTTTTAAGAGATGGCAAAGATTTAACTATAATTGCAATGGGAGATATGGTTTTTGAAGCATTAGAAGCAGCAAAATTATTAGAAAAAGAAAATATTTCGGCGGCTGTTATTGATATGCCTTCGATTAAGCCCATAGATCAAGAACTTATTTTAGAATATGCTAAAAAAACGGGACTTATCATTACAAGTGAAGACCATAATATTATGGGTGGGCTTGGTTCGGCAGTTTGTGAGGTTTTAGCAGAAAAGCATCCAGTTCCTGTTATTAGAACAGGTGTGATGGATGTTTTTGGGCGTTCGGGGAAAAAAGATGAACTTGCAAAATTTTATGGACTAAATGCAGAAAGTATTAAAGAAGCTTCTTTAAAAGCATTTAGGAGATAGGTTTATGGAATTAAAATTTAATAAGATAAGTAATTACAAGCAGGGGATATTATCTGATTTATTGACGGATGCGTATTCGTTTGATAGCAAATGGATTAATGCTTATGGGGATAAATGGTGCGAAGAGGATCGTTTTTTCTTTGATAATTTAAATATTGCAGATAGTTGTGGCTTTATAACAACACTAAACGATGAAGTTATTGGGTTTATCGTGTGGGACCCACGAAATATACCTGAATATGCGATAATTGGCCACAATTGCATTACTCCAAAGTATAAAGGTAAAGGATATGGAAAATTGCAGCTTCAAGAAGCAGTAAATAGAATTGCTCAAAAAGGTACTAAAAAAATTTTTGTATCTACAAATAATGATTTAATTCCTGCTCAAAAAATGTACGAAAGCGTTGGGTTTGAAATATTAGACAATTCAACATTAGAATCTTGGCAAATTGAACAAAACTGCGATATTTATTATTGCATAGATAATGCGATAATTAGAAAATTCAATATTTAGAGGTGAATTATGATTGCTATAGGGTGCGACCATGGTGGGTTTACACTTAAAAGTACAATAATTAAATATTTTGATGAAAATAGAATAAAGTATAAGGACTTTGGATGCTTTAATACCGAATCTGTTGATTATCCTGATATTGCTCAAGAAGTTTGTAAATCTATTGTTTCTGGCGAATGTGAAAGTGGAATTTTAGTTTGTGGAACGGGTATTGGAATGAGTATCGCTGCGAATAAAATAAAAGGAATTCGTGCGGCATGTTGTTCAGATACTTTCAGTGCAAAACTGACAAAAGAACATAACGATTCTAATGTTTTATGTATTGGAGAAAGAGTTGTAGGGCAAGGGCTTGCAATTATGCTTGTTGAAAACTTTTTAAACGCAAAATTTGAAGGTGGCAGACATTTAGCAAGAGTTGAAAAGCTTGAAAAATAAATTTTAAAAAACCTATTGACACGGGCCTTATTATTTGATATAATAATCAAGTCTTAAAAATTTCTATATAATTTGAGATTTTATAAGGCCCGTTGGTCAAGTGGTTAAGACACGGCCCTTTCACGGCTGTAACACGGGTTCGAATCCCGTACGGGTCATTTTGTTTGAAGTAATTTAATATTTTTAACAAAAGGTATGCCGATGTGGCTCAATTGGCAGAGCAGCTGACTTGTAATCAGCAGGTTACCGGTTCGAGTCCGGTCATCGGCTTTATTCATTTTATTACTTAAAAACCTAAAACATCCGATTTGCGATTTGTGAATCGGATGTTTTAGGTTTTAATATTTCTAAGGGAATAACGATGCTAACTTGACAAACATCCAAGATTAAATTACAATAATCTCAAAGAGAAGAATGGAGTGCTTGAAAATGTTTACTTTAGAAGAGGCTACAATTGAAAAAATGCAAATAGCTGCTTTGGCAAAAGAAATTTCTTACAAAGAATTGGCACTAATGTATTTAAAACGTATAGCCGATGTTGATAGCTGTGAAGGCGGATTAAATTCTGTGTTAGAAATTAATCCCGATGCTTTGGAAATTGCTCGCATTAGAGATGAAGAGCGAGCGAAAGGTATTTCTCGTGGGCCATTACATGGAATTCCAATTATGCTAAAAGATAATATCAATACGCTAGACAAAATGCGTACAACAGCAGGCAGCATTGCTCTTGTTGATAATTTTGCACCTTATGACGCTGATATTGTAGTCAATTTACGTAAGGCAGGGGCTGTTATTTTAGGTAAGGTTAATATGACAGAGTTTGCTAATTTCATGTCGAGAGGCATGTCGAATGGCTATAGCTCTCTCGGTGGGCAAGTGTTAAACCCATATAATCGAGAGGCCGACGCATTAGGTTCAAGCACAGGTTCAGCAGTAGCCGTTGCTGCTAATTTGTGTGCGGTTAGTGTGGGTACTGAAACTAGTGGTTCTATTATATCACCATCTATGGCAAGTGGTATAGTAGGTATTAAGCCAACGGCGGGGCTTTTGTCTGGTTGTGGCATTATTCCTATATCAAATACATTAGATACGGCGGGTCCTATGGCTCGCACGGTAAAAGATGCTGCAATTTTGCTATCTGCATTACAAGGTAGTGTTGACTATGTAAACACTCTAGATAATGTAAGTCTGAAAGGTCTGCGTATCGGAATTTATGGTGAAATGAATGAAGAAAATACAGAATTTAATAAAGTTTTAGAACATTCTTTAGATATACTTGCGAGAGAAGGTGCAAATATAACTTGGGGCATATCTAGTACAATAAAAGAAATGCCTTGGACTTATTTTGGATGGTCAATTATTAAGAATGAGTTTAAGCGTTCTATAGATTATTATTTATCAACGGGAAACACAAAGGTTAGAAATTTACAAGATATAGTGGAATTTAACGAAGCTAATAGTGAGTATTGCTTAAAGTATGGTCAAACTTTATTGTTGGAGTGCTTGAACGAAACTGATGGCCGTCTCATTTCGCCTGAATATCTTGAAGCATTAAATCGTAGACAATCTTCATCAGCTGCTTTAGATAAAATATTTGAAGAACACAATTTTGACATATTAATTGGTGCAACTCAACACATAGGTATAGCCCCGCTTGCTGGGTTTCCATCTGGCACTATTCCTGTAAATGTAGGGCAAAATGGTGTGCCTATAGGGCTTTACTTTATGGCTCGTAAGTTTGATGAGGCTTTGTTGCTACGTACAATGTATGCAGTAGAACAGGTAATAGGTGGTAGATTTGCCCCTAAAAATTGATGTGCGGAGGATGTAATGAAAAATACTGAAAAACAATTGAAGCGTATACGCGAGTGGATGGATATACCCGTAGGATTTAAACCAGGGATGAAAAATTCGATTACAGATGTAGAAGGTGTAACATGCTCGCATGTAACTATTGTGGGAGATGGTATTCGCACCGGTTTAACCCTTATTTCGCCATGTGACGGTGATGTGTTTGAAAATCCATTACCTGCGGCTATTGTAGTTGGGAATGGCTTTGGAAAACTTACAGGGTCATCTCAAGTAGAAGAGCTTGGTGAGATTGAATCCTTAATAGGGCTAACAAACACTTTGTCTGTAGCGGCTTTGATGCAAGGACTTGTTGAATACCACGCACCTAAACTGCCTGCTTTATATAATTCGATTAATATAGTTGTTGGAGAAACAAATGATGGCAGATTAAACGATATAAGAGGATGTCATGTGAAGCCACACCATGTTGCACAAGCAATTGAGCTACTTTCAGCAAATGTAGAAGAGGGAAGCGTTGGTGCAGGTGCTGGAACAGTTGCTTTTGGATATAAAGGTGGAATTGGAACATCATCTCGTATAGTTCCTAAAGAGGTAACGAATGAAGATAGAGATTTTGCTATAGGGGTGCTTGTTCAAAGTAATTACGGTGGAAACCTTAAAATTTATGGCACAGATATTAAAAAGCCCAAAGAGCCTCAGATGCCTGAAAACGGGTCTTGCATGATTGTTGTAATTACAGATGCTCCGCTTTCTTCTCGCCAGCTTAAAAGGCTTGGAAAACGTGCATTAATTGGGATGACTAATACAGGAAGTATTATGCAAAATGGCAGCGGGGATTTTGTTATTGCGGCAAGTAATTACTCTCAAAATAGACGTAATCGTGAAAATAAGGGGCAAAGTTATTATTATTTGTCTGATATACAGCTAAATCCATTTTTTGAAGCTTGTGCCGATGCCGTGCAGGAGGCACTTTATAATTCGATAACAATGGCCGAAGGCGTAGGTGAAATTTTGGGGCTTAATCTTGAAGATTATGCCGATATACTTCCATTAAAAAGTGTGAATAAGGGGTGATTCATTATGTCTGATGTGAAAATATATGCTAATGTAATTGAGGATGAAGCACTTAATCAAGTTGAGTTATTAGCAAAGCAACAATCTTTTAGAGAGCAGAAAATTAGAATAATGCCAGATGTTCATGCGGGAAAAGGCTCGGTGATAGGGTTTACTTCTACTATGGGGGATTATGTTATACCTAACGTTGTTGGGGTTGATATTGGATGTGGCATGTATACTATAAGTTTAGGGCAAGATGACATTGATTTGCAGAAACTTGATAAAGTTATTAGAGATTTAATTCCAAGCGGAAAAAGGACTCACGAAGGAAGGATATACAGGTTTGAAAAAATACAAACTCTTAAATGTTATCGTGAATTAAATGACACTAGGCGTTTTGAGAGAAGCTTAGGTACATTAGGTGGCGGAAATCATTTTATTGAAATAGGTGTTGATAATGATAACAATAAATATCTTGTTATTCATACAGGTAGTCGTAATTTAGGTAAGCAGGTTGCAGAGCATTATCAAAACTTGGCTTATGAGCTTCTTTGTGGTAAAGATGAGCTTTTAAAGGAGCAAGCAGAATTAATAGCATCATATAAAGTACAAGAGCGAAAAGCAGAGCTTAAGCAGGTGATAAAAGATTTGCATAAAAAATTTAAATCAAAAGATTGTGAAACTCCAAGAGATTTAGCATACTTAACAGGCGAATACAAAGAATATTATTTGCATGATATGAGTATTTGCCAAGAATATGCCACACTTAATAGGCTTTATATAGCAGAAAGAATATTAGAGGGTATGGGGCTTGCCTTAACAACAGGGTTTGAAACTATACACAATTATATAGACCTTGAAAATAATATTATACGAAAAGGGGCAATTTCGGCACAAAAAGGTGAAAAATTGCTAATCCCTCTTAACATGAGAGATGGTTGCATCATAGGTATAGGTAAAGGGAATGCTGATTGGAATTATTCTGCTCCTCATGGAGCTGGGCGTATTATGAGTAGAACAAGGGCAAAAGCTGAGTTCTCTATGGAAGAATACCGCAAAAGCATGGAAGGTATTTTTACTACAAGCGTTTGTGAAGAAACTCTTGACGAGCTGCCAATGGCGTATAAGGCTATGAAAGATATTATTGATATTATTGGCGACACAGTTGAGATTATAAAAATTATAAAACCTATTTATAACTTTAAGGCTAGTGAATAGCTTTTGCTCAGGAGAATAAAATATCATCTAAAGGGTAACATGGAAATTAAAATTTAAAAAGAAATTTTTAAAAAAGTTATTGACAACAGTATAAAAATATGGTATCCTAATTTAGTGTTCCGATGAAGTAAAAATTGGACGCTTTAGGTTATCATATTTTATTACATCCCCAAGTGTTTTCTTGGGCCTTTAGCTCAGTTGGTTAGAGCATCCGGCTCATAACCGGACGGTCCTGGGTTCGAGTCCCCGAAGGCCCACTTTTTTAAAATTTAACAATGGCCCATTAGCTCAGTTGGTTAGAGCGCTAGCCTGTCACGCTAGAGGCCGAGGGTTCGAGTCCCTTATGGGTCGGTTTTAAAGCTACTTATTTTAAATAGGTGGTTTTTTATTTTATACTAATTAATTCCTACTAAATTACTTGATTTTAAATTGTAAAAATGATATAATCTAGTTAATAAGTATTAAACAGAGAATCTACACGAAAGTGCATTGAATATATAAAGGAGGAATTTAAAATGGAACACAACTTGAATATTGGAATGGAGTTTAAAATAGAAAGAGTAGTTACAGATGAAATTTCGGCAGAAAGTATAGGAAGTGGACAGTTTGCTGTTTTTGCAACCCCATCTATGATTATGATTATGGAGCAAGCCGCAGAAAAAGCCGTAAGATCAGGTCTTGCAGAAGGTTTTGAAAGTGCTGGTATGGTGGTTAATGTTGAGCATATTGCAGCTACGCCTATTGGCATGAAAATAGAGGTTAGGGCTGTTCTAAAAGAAATTGATGGCAGAAGGCTTGTTTTTGATGTTGAGGCACGTGATGAGAGAGAAATTATTGGACGTGGGGTTCACGAGAGGGTTATTATTAACAAAGAAAGGTTTATGGCTAGGGTTAATTCTAAATAGTGTGTGGTATCTTTTATTTTTCAGAACAATTCCTACTAAATTACTTGACTTTAGGTTAAGGAAATGATATAATCTAAATATAGTTTAATTACTATTATAATTAATAGAGGTGATTAAATGAAAATTTCAACAAAAGGGCGTTACGGGCTTAAAGCTATGATAGATATAGCCGTGGCAGATAATTGCATAAGCTTAAAAACAATTGCCAATAGGCAGGGTATTTCTGAAAATTATCTTGAACAGCTTGTATCGGTTCTTAAAAAGGCGGGGTTTGTGAAAAGCATAAGAGGAGCACAAGGCGGTTACACCTTAAATATGCCAGCAGATGAAATAACAGTTGGCGATATTTTGAGAACTATGGAGGGGTCTATTTCTCCTGCTGCTTGTGTTGACGATTCGCTACAGTATGATTGTAGCGACGATTTGTGTGTTAATTGCGTAACAAAGCCTGTATGGGAAAAAATTAATAACAGCGTGAATGACGTTGTAAATAATATAACCTTATATGAATTAACTCAAGGAGTTGAAAAAATTGAATAAAATATATTTTGATAATGCTGCAACTACTCGTATTCGTGAAGAGGTTCTTAGAGATATGGTTACGAACTTAGCAGATGTTTATGGCAATCCATCAAGCGTTTATAAAACGGGCAGGGAAGCAAGAGCTCTTTTAGATAAGGCAAGAGTTCAAGTGGCAAATATATTAAGAGCCGATGCTTCTGAAATATTTTTTACAGGTAGCGGAACAGAGGCTGATAACTGGGCTATAAGAGGTATTGCTAAGTCGTATAAAGATAAAGGGAATCACATAATAACTTCTAATATAGAACATCATGCAGTTTTGCACACTTGCGAATATTTAGAGAAAAATGGGTATGAGGTAACCTATCTTCCTGTAAACTCGGACGGAATAGTTGAAATAGAAGACTTGAAAAAGGCTATACGCCCAGAAACCATCTTAATAACAATTATGTTTGCAAATAATGAGATTGGTACTATTCAACCCATTACCGAAATTGGCAAAGTTGCAAAGGAAAATGGCATAATTTTTCACACCGATGCGGTTCAAGCTGTTGGTGCTGATGAAATTGATGTTAATGCCATGAATATAGATTTATTAGCACTTTCTGCTCACAAACTTCATGGACCAAAAGGTGTTGGAGCTTTATATATTAGAAAAGGCGTTAAGCTTGAGCCATTTATACATGGCGGCAAGCAAGAGGCTGGTAAACGTGCTGGAACTGAAAATGTTGCAGGAATTGCTGCACTAGGACATGCAGTTGAGCTTTTGCAAAATGAAATGCAAGAAAAAAACGAAAAGGTATTAAATTTAAGAAACATGATTATTGATGAGCTTTTAGAAAAAATACCATACTCTAGACTTAATGGCAGCCGTGAACACAGGCTTCCCGGAAATATTAACATTTCTTTTGAGTTTATAGAAGGCGAGTCTATGCTTTTGCTTCTTGATATGAAAGGAATTGCAGCATCTAGTGGTTCGGCTTGTACTTCGGGTTCTTTAGACCCATCGCATGTGCTTTTAGCTTTAGGGCTTTCTCATGAAATTGCACATGGCTCGCTTAGAATTTCAATCGGTATGTATAATACAGAAGAAGAGGCAAAGATATTAATTACAGAGCTTGAGGCGATAGTTAAGAGATTAAGAGAAATGTCGCCTTTATGGAATGATTTTATCAATAAACAGTAGAAATTAATAATACGTATGAGGTGATTTATATGTACACAGAAAAAGTTATGGACCATTTTGCAAACCCAAGGAACGTAGGAGAAATTAAAGGTGCTAGTGGCATTGGTCAAGTTGGAAACGCTAGATGCGGCGATATTATGAAAGTGTTTTTAAAAATTGAAAATAATATTATAGAAGATGCAAAATTTCAAACATTTGGTTGTGGTGCTGCTGTTGCTACAAGCAGCATTGCAACCGAGCTTATAATAGGCAAAACAATAGAAGATGCACTTAAGGTTACAAACCAAGTTGTTACCGAGGAGCTTGACGGGCTTCCGCCTGCAAAACTTCACTGCTCAGTTTTAGCAGAAGAAGCTTTACATGCTGCACTTTGGGATTATGCAGAAAAAAATAATATCACAATTGCAGGGCTTAAAAAAGCGACAGAGTGTTCTCATGGTTGCCATGAGCACTAAGAAAAAAAGGGTTATTGTTGGCATGTCTGGTGGTGTTGATAGCTCTGTTTGTGCACATATCTTAAAAGAACAGGGGTATGACGTTGTTGGTGTTACCATGAAAATATGGCAAAATGACGATATGGCAAACGATGGTGGATGTTGTGGTTTGTCGGCTGTGAATGATGCTAGGCGTGTTGCTGATAGTCTTTCAATACCATTTTATGTGCTTGATTTTAGAGAAGAATTTAAAAAAACCGTTATAGACTATTTTATTCGCGAATATTTTAAAGGAAGAACACCAAATCCGTGTATAGCTTGTAATCGCCACGTTAAATGGGAAGCTTTTTTAGAAAAATCTTTAGGGCTTGAAGCAGATTTTATTGCTACAGGTCATTACGCAAAGATTGAGAGGCTAGAAAATGGGCGATTTGCTATTAAAGGTTCGTTTGAAAATAAAAAAGACCAGTCATACGCCTTATATAATTTAACCCAGTTTCAGCTTGAAAAAACTTTGATGCCACTCGGGAACTACTCCAAAGAAGAAATACGAGATATTGCAAAGTCTATTGGACTTGATGTGGCTAATAAGCCTGATAGCCAAGAAATCTGTTTCATTCCTGATAATGATTACGGTAATTTTTTGAAAAATAATAGTGATTATGAAGCGTTGACGGGTGACTTTGTTGATATTAATGGCAACAAAATTGGAACACACAACGGTATTATATACTACACTGTAGGGCAGAGAAAAGGGCTTGGTGCATTTGGTAAGCCTATGTTTGTGAAAAATATTAATCCTACAAAAAACGAGGTAATGCTCGGCTCGGATAGCGACGTTTTTGAAAATTCACTTATATGCGATGATATTAATATGATGGCTATAGGTGAAATCGTTGGTGAAATAGATGTTTTAGCAAAAACAAGATATTCGCAAAAATTAGCTAAGGCAAAAATAAAAAAAGATGGAGAAAGAATAATTTGCAATTTTTTGGAACCGCAAAGGGCGATCACTCCAGGACAATCGGCAGTTTTTTATGATGAGATTGGCAATATTTTATGTGGTGGTACGATAACTTAATGGCTAATGCAAATTAGATAAAAACATAGCTTTTCTAGAAAGGATAATTTTATGGCAAAAATAAGCCAAAACTTAGATTGGTTTGTAAATAGAAGTGAGAATTTAGATGATATGAGTAGTATATTAAAGTGTGTGTTTTGCGAAAAAGACCTCACTAATAGCAAAGACAAGGGTAAGGGTGGCTTTTGGCATGGTGCTACTGGATATATTTGTGTATGCGGAGAATGTAAAGATACTCTCATTCACTTATATATAGATACTTTGGAAGATGTTGAAGATTTACGTCATTTAGAAAATTCAGAGGAAAAAAGACAGTTCATTTTAGACGAAGTAGAGAAAATAATTGTGAAAAAAGAACATAATGAAATAGTAAATGCAAAACGAGCAATTCTTAATTCATTAAAACTTATAGAAGCTTTGGATCCCCAAAGTGATTGGATCGAAGCTTTAGATATGCTGAAAAATAAAAATTAACATTGGCATTAGATAGCGAAAGAATGGTAAATAAAAAACAACCTTGTTAATCAAGGTTGTTTTTAGTATGTAAATCCCAGCAGCCCACGCTCGGCAAAGCTATAATAATCATTACCTGCAATAATAACATGGTCTATAATATCTATATCAATATTACCAAGTGTTGCCATAAGTTTTCTTGTTAATTCTATGTCAGAATGAGAAGCTCCTAACTTGCCACTTGGGTGATTATGTGAAATAATAACGCTCGCTGCCTTATGCAAAAGAGCCTTTTCAACAATTACTCTTGGGTAGATGTGTGCTGCATCAATCGTTCCTTCATGTACAAGTTCGGTATATAAAACTTGTCTTTGAGTATTTAGGCAAATCATGTAAAAGCACTCATATTTATGGCCTGTAAATAAATTAACACAATATTTGCCAACGTCTAAAGAATTGCTAAGAACATCACGTTTTTTAAATCTTGCCCCAGCATAACGCTTAGACAAATGCGGTATTAAAGACACTAAAACAGCAATATTTTCAGAAACCTTGCAGCGTTTTTCAATCTCTTTAGGATGTGCATCAAAAAGATTATCTAAACTTCCAAAGGTTTGAATCATTTTATGTGCTATTTTATTTGTGTCAACTTGTTTATAAGCATAAAAAAGCAGAAGCTCTAGCACCTGATGGTCTTCAAAAGATGTTAGCCCTTCATTTATGTATCGTTTTTTAACTCTTTCTCTGTGCCCTTTGTGAGGGTTTTCGCTCATGTTATCACCTATAAAAAATACGAGAGCCTACCGCCTAGACACTATAGGCGATAGGCCTTTAAAATTAAATAATTAATGCCCTAACTTCTTCTGGCAACTCTTCAGGAGTAGAATTCATACTTATAACAAACTCAACACCGTTGTCTTTAGAAATTCTATCTAATTTATTAACTAATTTAACTAAATCTTCATTTTCTAAAGTTTTTATAATATTTGTAAGTCCATCTACAAAAATTTCAACAATATCACCGTTTTGTGATAAAATTCCGTAAACAAACCCAATAAATTCTCTATAATTAGAAAGCGGAAAGTTTTCTGTAGAAACAAATCTTATATCTCTCCCGATTTCAAACATTTGTCTACTATCGTCATCAATAAAAACTATATGCCCGCTAGTTGTTTTAATTGCATTGTTAGCCATATCTATTAGCTTTTTGGTTTTACCTTCACCTTTTTTGCCTGCTATAAATTTGATCATTGCAATCTCCTCCTTGAAAGTTATGTATACTTTAATACTATCTTTATTATACTTACTATTCGCAAAAATTACAACACCTTTTTAAAATTATTTGTTTTTTTTAATAATTTGTGGTAAAATATACGTTGTGAGGTGCTAAAATGAGTGATGAGAGAAAAAATAATTATGACAACGAAAGCATAACTTCTTTAAAAGGTGCTGATAGGGTTAGGAAACGCCCTTCGGTTATTTTTGGGTCTGACGGGCTTGAAGGTTGCCAACACTCGGTTTTTGAGATTTTATCAAATTCGATAGACGAAGCAAGAGAAGGTTATGGAAATATCATAGAAATTAAAAAATTTAAAGATAGCTCAATAGAAATTAAGGATTACGGGCGCGGTATCCCTGTTGACTACAATCAAAACGAAGGAAGATACAACTGGGAGCTTGTTTTTTGTGAGCTTTATGCTGGAGGGAAATACTTAAATAATTCGGGCGAAAATTATGAATATAGCCTTGGGCTTAATGGGCTTGGGCTTTGCTCTACTCAATATGCTTCCGAGTTTATGGATGTTGAAATTATACGTGATGGATATATATACAAGCTAACGTTTGAAAAAGGCGAAAATGTTGGTGAATTTGTTAAAGAGAGAACAGGCAAAAAGCAAACAGGCACAACAATTAAATGGAAACCCGATTTAGAAGTTTTTACGGATATAAATATTCCAGTTAACTACTTTTTAGATATACTAAAAAAGCAAGCAATAGTAAACTCTGGGCTTAAATTTATTCTTTTCGATGAAGAAAGTGGCGAAACTTATGAATTTTTGTATGATAATGGAATTGTTGATTATATAAAAGAAGTTAATAACGATAAAAACTTTACTGATATTTGTGTTTTAGCCTCTGAAGCACGTGGAAAAGACAGAGAGGACAAGCCAGAATATAAGCTTAAATTCGAGCTTGCATTTTGTTTTAATAACGACACAAATTTAACTGAATATTACCACAATTCAAGCTTTTTGGAGTATGGCGGTTCGCCTGATAAGGCTGTTAAGCTCGCTTTTGTTTCGGCTATAGATAGCTATATAAAAACTTTAGGGCTATATAAAAAAGATGAAAAGAAAATTATTTTTTCTGATATTGAGGATAGCTTAGTTTTAATATCAAATTCTTTTTCGACTATTACAAGCTATGAAAACCAAACAAAAAAATCTATAAACAACAAGTTTATTGCCGACTATATGAACGATTTTTTTAAAAAACAGCTTGAAGTTTATTTTATAGAAAATAAAACCGAAGCTGATAAAATTGCAAATCAAATACTTGCAAATAAACGTAGCCGTGAAACGGCAGAAAAAACAAGGTTAAATATTAGAAAAAAGCTTACAGGCAATCTTGATATAAGTAACCGCGTTGAAAAGTTTGTAAATTGCCGCACGAAAGATATAAATTTGCGTGAATTATATATCGTTGAGGGTGATTCTGCTTTAGGCTCAGTTAAACTTGGTAGAGATGCCGAGTTTCAAGCAATTATGCCTATTCGTGGTAAGCCCTTAAATTGTCTTAAAGCTGACTATGAAAAAATATTTAATTCAGACACGATTGTTGATTTAATTAAGGTTTTAGGTTGTGGCGTTGAAATTAAAACAAAGCACAATACCGAGTTTAATTCGTTTAATTTAGACCAGCTTAGATGGAATAAAATCATTATTTGTACTGATGCCGATGTTGACGGGTTTCAAATAAGAACTCTAATTTTAACCATGCTCTTTAGGCTTGTACCTACTCTTATAGATACGTGCAAGGTTTTTATTGCCGAATCTCCTCTTTATGAAATAACTTCGGGCAAAAAAACTTATTTTGCGTATAGTGATAAAGAAAAAAATAGCATTGTTTCAAAAATTAGTGGAAAATATAAAATTCAGCGTTCTAAAGGGCTTGGCGAAAATGAGCCAGAAATGATGTGGCAAACCACTATGAACCCAGAAACCAGAAAACTTATTGCAGTGGTGCCAGAAGACCTTGAAAAAACGCAACACATGTTTGATGTTTTACTTGGTGATGACATAAAGGGTCGCAAAGAATTTATTGAAAGCCATGGGCACAAATACATTGATTTAAGCGAGGTGATATAGTGGCTGATAAAAATATAATTGAACAACAAATTACAGATACTCTTGAGCTTAACTATATGCCTTATGCCATGAGTGTTATTGTTTCGCGTGCAATTCCTGAAATTGACGGATTTAAGCCATCTCACAGAAAATTATTGTACACCATGTATAAAATGGGACTTTTAAGTGGTGAGCGCCGTAAATCGGCCGATGTTGTTGGGCAAACTATGCAGCTTAACCCTCATGGTGATGGGCCTATATATGAAACGCTTGTGCGTCTTACAAGGGGCTATGCTGCACTCATGCACCCCTTTATAGATTCTAAGGGCAATTTTGGTAAAGTTTATTCAAGAGATATGGCGTATGCTGCAAGCCGTTACACAGAGGTTAAGCTTGCATCTATTTGTACTGAAATTTTTAAGGACATAGACAAAGACACCGTTGATTTTATAGATAATTATAATGGCGAGCTTAAAGAGCCTGTTTTATTTCCAACCACTTTTCCAAATCTTTTGGTAACGCCAAATACAGGTATTGCTGTTGGTATGGCAAGCACTGTTGCAAGCTTTAACTTAAAGGAAGTTTGCGATGCCACTATTCAATACATAAAAAACAATGATGTTGATATATCTAAATATCTCTTGGCTCCCGATTTTTCAACGGGTGGAAGTTTAATATATAACAAGAAGGATATGGAAAAAATATATGAAACAGGCCGTGGAAGTTTTAAGGTTCGTGGCAAGTATCGTTATGATAAGAAAAATAGTTGTATTGAAATTTATGAAATTCCGTATTCTACAACTATTGAAGCAATTATGGATAAAACTATCACACTTGTTAAGAGCGGTAAAATCCGTGATATTACTGATGTTAGAGATGAAACCGATTTAAAGGGGCTTAAAATTGCGATTGATATAAGAAAATCATCAAATCCTGAGCTTGTTGTGCAGAAGTTGTATTCTATGACACCTCTTCAGGACAGCTTTAGCTGTAATTTTAACTTGCTTATAGATGGGCAACCTAGAACTTTGGGCGTTAAAGAAATAATTCACGAATGGGTTAGGTTTAGAAAAAATTGTATTGTTAGGCAGATTAAATATAGTATTGGTAAAAAGACTGAAAGGCTTCATCTCTTAACAGGTCTTTCTAAAATCTTGTTAGATATTGATAAGGCTATTGCAATTATCAGAAACACTGAAGAAGATTCTAAGGTAATTCCTAATCTTATGGATGGCTTTGATATTGAAAAATTGCAAGCAGAATATGTTGCAGAAATAAAACTTAGAAATCTTAACAAAGAATATCTCTTAAATAAAGTTTCTGAAAAAGATGCGTTGGAAAAAGAAATTGCTGATCTAAAAAACACCTTAGGCGACGAAAAAAAAATTGATACAATTATTATAAAAGATTTAAAAGAAGTTTCAAAAAAACATGGCATGGATAGGCAAACAGAAATTATTTATGAAGAAGAGATACAAACAATTTCTGAAGATGATTTTATTGAAGATTATCCGCTTAAAATCTTTCTCACTAAGCAGAATTATTTTAAGAAAATATCGCTCGTTTCTCTAAGAAGCTCGGGTGAACAAAATATTAAAGAAGATGATGAGATTGTAGAAGAATTTGAAACTACAAACAAATCAGAACTTTTATTTTTCTCGAATAAGCATAATGTTTATAAGCAAAAGGCACACGAAATGCCTGATTCTAGAGCTTCGGCTCTTGGCGATTATCTTCCTAATCTTCTTAAAATGGATGAGGATGAAAAAATACTATACATCGCTGCAACAACAGATTTCAAAGGCTTTATGATATTTGGCTTTGAAAATGGTAAAATTGCCAAAATAACTATGGATAGCTATAGCACCAAGCTAAACCGCAAAAAAATTATAAATGCTTACTCTAATAAAGATAAAATTATTTTTATAGACTATATTTTAGAAGATAGAAACTATTTAGCGTTTAGAGATGTTGACAAAGCTCTTCTGTTTTCAACCGAGCTTATAGCTCCAAAAACAACGAAAAACTCCTCAGGCATTCAGGTTTTAACACTAAAGAAAAACAGCAAGACATCTCTTATAATAGCTCCTGAAAATTTTAAAACCGAAAATATAGAGTATTATAGAAATAATAAAATTCCATCAACAGGGCATTTTATCATTGAAGCTGATAAAGCTAAAAATAGTCTTGAAAAACAAATAACCCTATTTTAATGATAATGAGTAAAAAGTACTTGCATATCCTTAAATTTCTTGATAAAATATAAAGATGGATACTTGTGTAAATAATAAACTAAATAGATATTAAATTAAGAGGTGTATATATAATGGGTATTTTAACAAAGGTTTTTGGCACGTATAGCGAAAAAGAAATAAAGAGAATTAAGCCAATACTTGAAAAAACAAATGCTTTAGAGCCTGAAATGCAAAAACTTTCAGATGAAGCTTTAAAAGCAAAAACGGTAGAATTTAAAGAAAGGCTTGCAAAAGGTGAAACATTAGACGATATTATGCCGGAAGCTTATGCTGTTGCTCGCGAGGCATCTGTTAGGGTTTTTGATAAGAGACCTTTTGATGTGCAAATTTTGGGTGCGGTAATTCTTCATATGGGCAGAATTTCAGAAATGAAAACGGGTGAGGGTAAAACGCTTACTGCGGCTTTGGCATCCTATTTAAACGCTCTTGCGGGTAAAGGCACTCATGTTGTTACGGTTAATGAATATCTTGCAACAACTCAAAGTGAAGAAATGGGACAGATGTATAATTTTCTTGGGCTTAGTGTTGGGGTTATTGTAAATAGCTTATCAAGAGAAGAACGCCAAGAAGCTTATAATGCTGATATAACTTATGCAACAAATAATGAGCTTGGATTTGACTATCTCAGAGATAACATGGTTGTTTTTGAGAAAGATATGGTTCAACGCGAGTTAAATTACGCAATTATTGACGAGGTTGACTCGATTTTAATCGACGAAGCAAGAACACCGCTAATTATCTCGGGTATGGGAAACAAAAGCACCGAGCTTTACAAAGTTGCAAATGGCTTTGCAAGAACGCTTAAAAAGGGTAGAGTTTTGAATGAGGATGAGGCACTTAACCCAATTCTTCGCCAAGAAATTAAAGAAGAGGGGGATTTTGTTGTAGACGAAAAGAAAAAAGCTGTTTCACTTACCCAAGAGGGTATTGAAAAGGCCGAAAAATTCTTTGCAATAGAAAACCTTTCAGACCCTGAAAATTTAGAAATTCAACACCACATAAACAATGCTCTTAAAGCAAATTATAACATGCACCTTGATATAGACTATGTTGTTCAAGAAGATGAAATTGTTATTGTAGACGAGTTTACAGGAAGGCTTATGCCGGGCAGACGTTATTCTGATGGGCTTCATCAAGCGATTGAAGCGAAAGAAAATGTTAAAGTTAAGCGTGAAAGTAAAACTTTGGCAACTATAACTTTCCAAAACTTCTTTAATAAATATACAAGAAAATCGGGTATGACAGGTACTGCCATGACTGAAGAGGGCGAGTTTAGAGAAATCTACGGGATGGACGTTGTTGTTATTCCAACGAACAGGCCAATGATTAGAAAAGACCATTCGGATGTTGTTTTTAGAAACGAAGCGGCTAAGTTTAGAGCTGTTGTTAAGGATGTGCAAACATCTTACGCAAAACAACAACCTGTTCTTATTGGTACGGTTTCGATAGAAAAGTCGGAAGAGCTTAGTAAATATTTAAAAAGAGAGGGTATTCCTCATCAAGTTTTAAATGCAAAGCATCATGAAAAAGAGGCAGAAATTGTTGCACTTGCGGGTCAAAAAGGTGCAATTACAATTTCTACAAACATGGCCGGTCGTGGTACTGATATTAAGCTTGAAGAGGGCGTTCCAGAACTTGGTGGGCTTAAAATAATTGGTACTGAAAGGCATGAGTCTAGGCGTATTGATAACCAGCTTAGAGGGCGTGCTGGTCGTCAGGGTGATCCTGGTGAATCTCGCTTCTATATCTCTTTAGATGACGATTTAATGAGACTTTTTGGTTCTGATAGAGTTCTAAAAATGCTTGATATGCTTAAAATTGATGAAGACGAACCTATCGAACATAACATGCTTACAAAAGCTATTGAAAATGCACAAAAAAGGGTAGAAGGCAACAACTTCTCGGCTCGTAAGCATTTATTAGATTATGATAGAGTTATGAACGAGCAAAGAGAAATTATATACGGCGAGCGTAATAAAGTTTTGCGTGGAGATGATATGAAAGACCATGTTATTTCTATGGTGAAAGATGTTATTACAAGAACTATTGATAAATCTACTGGCGAAATGCCTAAGGCAGAGTGGGATATTGAGGCGATTAACAAAGAGCTTTTACCAATCTTCCAAAGAGAAGCGGTTTCGGGTGCTATTTTAGATATAGGCGATAAAGAAGAATTAAAAGAGAAATTATACGAAGAGGCAGTTGTTATTTATAACGGTCGTGAACAGCTTTTAACTACTGAAATTATGAGAGAAGCTGAAAGGGTTATCCTCCTCAAAGTTATTGACCAAAAGTGGATGGACCATATAGACGATATGGACCAAATGCGTCAAGGTATTTCACTGCGTGCGTATGCTCAGAGAGATCCACTTTTAGAATATAAATTCCTAAGCTTTGATATGTTTGAAGAGTTGTCGAACAATATTCAAAATGATACGGTTAAGGCACTTTATAATGTTAGAGTTCAAATGCAACAAGAAAGGCAAGAGGTTGCTAAACAAACATTTACAAATAAAGACGATAGTGCCGTAAAAGCTCCAAAAGTTAGAAAAGACGAAAAAGTTGGCAGGAATGACCCTTGCCCTTGTGGAAGTGGTAGAAAATACAAGCAATGTTGCGGCAAATAAGGAGTTGTGAGTATAATGGCTAAAAAAAAGAAAAAATCAATTATCGGTGCAATTTTAAGTATATTAATCACTTTACTTATTTTAGCTGTGATTTATGATATTGTTGGGCGTTCGTTTATAGAGCATCGCCGAAACAATAACGAAGCGGTTGCACATGTTAGAGGAACTATTGTTGAAGTTCATCGAGATAGGTCTGAGAGTATAATAATTAACGCTATAAATAACTGGTTTGATACGGAGTGGCGGATAGAATACTATCTGGTTTTTAGAACTGATGATACTAATGAAGTTCTTAGGCTTAAAATTCCAGAAGAAGGTTATCATGAGATGAGAACTACTTTAGGAGAAAGAGCTTTTGGACAAATAAGCTTTAGGGGGAGCCAACTAATATCATTTACACAGTTCATAACAGAATAACAACTCAACCAATGCTTTACAACCAAATTAACTGATGGTTGTTAAAAACAACTTTTAATCTCTTCTTTACGTACTTTTCGTTTGGTATACTAAGTTTAGAAATACAAAAAGATGAATAAAAAAGGAGAAATTAAGATGGAGCAAAGCATTGGAAAGAAAATAGCATATTACAGAAAAGCAAAAGGAATGACACAGGATTCTTTAGCCGAAAGCTTAGGCTTAACACCACAGGCAATTTCTAAATGGGAGAACGACCAAACTTGCCCAGATATAACATTGCTTTCACCTCTTGCAAAACTTTTTGGGACAACAGTAGACGAGCTTTTATCACATAAGCCTGTTCAAGAGGTTAGGCTTGTACCTGAAGCTGAGCGTAAAAGTATAGACGATTTATTTCTTAGAATTATTATAGATTCTCATGAAGGTGATAAGGTTAGGGTTAACCTTCCTATAGCTTTAATTAAGCTTTCTATAGAGATGGGCATGAAATTGCCTGAAATAAATGGCAATAATAGCTTAAAGGACATTGATTTTACACAGATTATAGCTTTCGTAGAAAAAGGCGTTATGGGTAAGCTTGTAGAAATTGAAAGTAAAGATGGCGACATGGTTTACATTCTGGTGGAATAATATGTGGATTATTATTAGGTCGGAAGAACATAAATTTAAACTGTGGCTGCCTATAGGCGTTTTATCTAATAGAATTGTTGCTCGCAAGTTATTTTCATATACTAGAAAAAATAATGATAGTTTTGATGATGTAAATTTAAAAGATTTTCAGAGATTTATTCGAAAACTAGGCAAATTAAAACGCCAATATAAAGGGCTAGAGATTGTAAATATTGAAAGTAAAGACGGAGATATAGTTATAATTAAACTATAAAGCTTAAGGAGCATAACACTATGATAGAATTTGAACAAATTTTACAAGAGCTTCTGCCATACGAAGCAAAATTACAGGAAATGGGGGCTTCACTTTGACGTTGCAGTTTCTGAAAAAGAAATTGCAAATCTTGAAGAACTCACAGTAAACCCAGAATTTTGGAACAACGCAGAAGAAAGCCAAAAAATACTTAAAAAAATAAAATTTTTAAAAAATAAAATCTCTGCCTTTAAAAAGCTTGAGGGTGATTACGAAGATGTAATCACTCTTTTAGTGCTTGCCAAAGAAGAGAATGATGAAAGTTTGCTTGCAGAAATTAAAAAAGGTATGAAAGATTTTTTAAACGACTATGAAAATATGAGAATAAAGACGCTTTTAAGCGAGCCTTATGACAAAAACAACGCAATACTTTCACTTCATGCTGGTGCTGGTGGTACAGAAGCGTGTGATTGGGTTGATATGCTTTATCGTATGTATACTAGGTGGGCGGTTTCGCAGGAGTATTCGCTTGAAGTTTTGGATTATCTATCAGGAGATGAAGCAGGCACAAAATCTGTTACAATTTCAGTAAATGGCGAAAATGCCTACGGGTATTTAAAAGGTGAGAAAGGCGTTCATCGTCTTATCAGAATTTCGCCGTTCGATTCTTCTGGCAAGCGACACACTTCATTTGCTTCTTGTGATGTTATGCCTGAAATTGAGGACGACAACACAGTAGAAATAAATACTGAAGATTTGCGGATTGACACTTACAGAGCATCGGGAGCAGGCGGGCAACATGTTAATAAAACTGACTCTGCTATCAGAATTACACATCTACCAACAAATATCGTGGTTCAGTGCCAAAACGAGCGTAGCCAGCTTAAAAACAAAGATGCAGCAATGAAAATGCTTAGAGCAAAACTTTTGGAACGCAAAATGCAAGAACAGGCAGAAGAATTACAAGATTTGCGTGGTGAAATGAAAGATATTTCTTGGGGTAGCCAAATAAGGACTTATGTTTTTCATCCATATAATATGGTTAAAGACCATCGTACAGGCGTTGAAATTGGAAATACTGGTTCGGTTATGGATGGCAACTTAGACTTATTTATAAACGGGTACTTAGTTTGGAGAAAATAGTTATGGAAAATTTAGATTGTGGATTTACCAAAGGCAGTAAGTGGTTTAGGTATCGTGCCGCGGCTGTTATTATTGAAAATAGTAATGTTTTAGTTGTTGGAAATGAGGGGGTTGACTTTTTCTACTCTATTGGTGGCGGAGTACATCATGGAGAAACGGCAGAAGAAGCTGTACTTAGGGAAGTGTTCGAAGAAACTGGTGTAAGATATGAGATTGATAGGCTTTTGTATATTCATGAAAATTTATTTAAAGAGAATAATGTACCGAGCCTTAAAGGGCTTAGTTGTCATGAAATTTGTTTTTATTTTCTTATGAAGTCAAGAGGTTCGCAAGAATTAAATAGCAACAGTTATACTGAAGATGGAAAAGAATTTATGAAGTGGATACCTATTCATGAACTTAAAAATTATACAGTTTATCCTGCTTTTTTTGTAGATAAACTGCATAATATAACAAAAAACATTGAACATATTATTACAAGGAAATGATTTATTTTGTTTTGAAATTTGCTTTTATACTTTGTCGTCCTCTAAGCAAGTAAATTGCCTTCGATATCATCATGAATAGTATTAATCCTATTTTTTGTACTATTATGTTACTTGCCTTTCCTTTATTTCGCTTTTAATTATCTCGAACAGAAACGGGAAATTGTCAGAATCTACATTTAATAGGAAACAGCTACAAAGGCATTTCTGATAATGTCTTTCTTTAATATGAATGTCATATCCACCGCAACCTTGCCAACACCTTTGCGGGTCAATAAATTTCTTGCAATCATCAGCTTTGTCCATTTGGTTTAATATTTTTTCAGGTAAATGATTTAAAACATTAGGGTATTTAATGTAATTGTCAGCATTAATCCGAATCATAAGTTTTCCGTTTTTAATCAGAAAATACACGATAATCCCTTTAACGGTCTTTATTTTCGGTTGAGAGTACGAAATATGAAGTCCATATAGTTTTGTTAATTGAATCTTGAGTTTATAACCTTCTTGCAACATTGTTTCATGAACTGTAAGAACATAGTTTTTATAGTTGTTTTCTACTATTGCCATAAAATCAGCAAGCTGATATTTTGCTTTTGCCATTGTTTATAACCCCCCGAAATTAAATTGTTATATTTACTTTGCCTTAAGTATAGCAAGGTAAATATGTCGTTAGTAAGCAATGTGCAACAATCAAAAAACGTTGATGATACTAATCCAACCTACAATAACGATTTTACAAAATCAAGAATTCTCTGCTCTACATTGTTCTCTTAACCATTATAACATTCTAAGCTGACAGCTGTATGGCTTGTTATAAGATATATTTTATTTCGCATTGAATAAATAGATTTGTATGCATTTTGTTTTTTGAGATATGTTGTAAATGCCTATAAAGTTGAGTTCTGAAGCTGTGTGGTAAAAAATATCATTTTTCTCATATTATGCTCGAAATTCGCAGATAAACTATTGATTAATTTGCTTAAATGAAGTATAATAACACCTATGTATATAGTGCAAGAAATGAGGTAATTCGAGTCTTATAGGCTAATTATAAAAAATGCTGAGATGATAATCCTCTAGAAAGAGAACACATATCAAATAACAGACCATGAGCTGAAGTAGCAAGTTGATAGATGCCTACTTCAGCAAACGCAAAAAGATAACACAGATAATAGAAGCAGAAATTGGCGGTACGAGCTATAAAATTCATAAATATAGTCTTGATAACGACAACTCTCCATTAGATTATGTCGAAATTAGCGGCTCGCGAAGAACAGGTATTACATATCATACTATAAACAAGATAAGCTGGACTTAATGCAGCGTAAATTACTAAACTTAGCAAAGGTGCAAATATAACAACGGATGCTTTAGTTAAAATATGTACAATTCTAAACTGTGGCATTACAGATATTATGGAGCTAGAGAACGGACCGTGAAACGGAGGAATAACTTATGAACCAAGAGGCACAAATAGAAAAGAGCTTTGTTGAAATTCTCACACAGCGAGAAAATCAATGGACATATCGTGATGACATAAAAAGTGAAACTGATCTGTGGTATAATTTACGAGGGCATGTTAACCGCATTAACATAGCAAAGCTAGACGGCATACCTTTGACTGATAAAGAGTTTGAGCAGTTAAGGGTTGAGTTCAAACGGCTAACCGCAACTCCTTTTGGTGCATCGCAGTGGTTGCGTGGCGAAAATAGCATTGCTTCCATTAGTATTGAAAGGGAGGATGCCTCAAAAGGACGCATATCCTTAGTTTTGTTCAGCAACAAAGAGATTGCTGGTGGCATTTCAAGTTATGAAGTTGTGAACCAAATCAAGCCTTATGCAGACACTAACTTGCGTGGAGATGTAACTCTACTGATAAATGGTTTACCTATTATTCATGTTGAATTAAAAGCTGAGTCTGCAAAAGATGGCTATATGCAAGCCTTTAACCAAATAAAACGCTATGCCGAGGCTGGCTTTTTTGACGGAATTTATGCCACAACACAAGTTTTTGTAGTTAGTAATAAAGTATCTACAAAATACTTTGCTCGCCCAAGTTCAAATAGTGCAAAAGCCTTTGATGAGGCTAAAAAATTCTTATTTAACTGGAGAACGCCTAATAATGAGCCTGTAGAAAATCTTTATGATTTTACAAGGCAAATTTTGCGTATTCCCGATGCACATGAGCTTGTTAGCAAGTTTACTATCTTAGTAGATGATAAAAAGAACCAGAGGTTTCTAATGGTTTTAAGGCCATATCAAATCCATGCTATTAAGAAAATTATAAGCCAAGCTGCTAAGCATGAGGGTGGCTACATTTGGCATGCCACTGGTTCGGGTAAAACTATAACCAGCTTTGTAGCAACTAAACTACTGGCACAAGCATCTATTGGTGTTGACCGCACCGTTATGGTTGTAGACCGTATAGACTTAGATAGCCAAACCAAAGGCGAATTTTCTAAATTTGCCTCTGAGTTTCATACAGGGCTTGCATCAGGCAACGTTGCTGATAATACTCTTATCGTTGGCGTGGATAATCAGCGCCAACTCAGTAATAACCTGTTAAGCAAGAAAAATAATAACACAATCATCGTTACCACCATTCAGAAACTAAGTGCCGCTATCCGCAATGCAAAAGAAACTGAAAGTGGTAAGTTTGAAAAACTGAAAAGCGAACACATTGTTTTTGTGGTTGATGAGTGCCACCGTGCTGTGAGTGACGAGCAAATGAAAGAAATTAAAAATGAACTAGGTCGCTCAACGTGGTTTGGTTTTACAGGTACGCCCATTTTTGAAGAAAATCGAAAACAAGACAATGGGAAGTTTGCCCGTACTACTGCTGACCAGTACAATTTCCCAAAAGATAAAGATGGTTTAGCAATAAGTAAAGACCCTCTCCATGCTTACACTACTAAAAACGCTATGGATGATAACTCTGTTCTAAATTTCCAAGTAGAGTATCACTGTCTTTTGAGCGAGGATAGCAAGGAGGAATTTCTATACAAGAAAATTGGAGAGAAATATCCAAGCCTCGATCCAGCGAAAAAACTTGCAGCCATGGAGGAAATCGAAAAAGAAGAGTTCCAAGAAACCATACTTTTTGAGCAGGACGATTATATCAAAAAAATGCTTAAAAAGATTTTCAAACGCCAATCTGTGATAGAGCGTTTTAAGGTAATAAACGGCTATCCTACCATGAGTGCCGTGCTAACAACGCACTCCATTGCCCAAGCAAAGCGTATTTATCGCAAGTTACAGGAAATGAAAGCAAATGGCACACTGCTACATGGACGGGAGCGTTACGAAAGACACACCCTGCGCGACCCCAATTTTCCAAGAGTAGCAATAACATACTCACTTAGCGAGAACCAAGACGAGATGAACGAGGCACAGGCTGAAATAAACACCATTATGCAGGAGTATAATGCCCTTTTTAACACTAACTACACAGATGCTGATCAATTTAATAAAAATATAAATAGCCGTCTATCACGAAAAGATGTCCAGTACCAAAAAGATGGACAGTGGCTGGACATGGTTATTGTTGTTGACCGTCTACTTACAGGCTTTGATGCCCCAACAATACAGACCCTGTATGTTGACCGTGAGCTTAAATATCAAAAATTACTACAGGCATTTTCACGCACTAACCGTATTGCACCCAATAAGGAGTATGGTATTGTTGTTAATTTTAGAAAGCCAGCAACTATGCGAGAAAATGTTAAAAAGGCTATACAGCTATTCACCAACGAAGTGTTAGATTGGGAGGACTTAGTGCCTAAAGAGTATCGTGAGGTTAAAGATGAATTTGCAGCAGCTTACAGTGAGCTTGTAGCAGCAAAAGAAGAATTAGCCAGCGACCCAAACAATATCAAGAAAAAGATAGCCCAAGTACGTGCGTATCAAAAGCTAGAAAAAGTTCAAAGAGCCATTAAAAGCTACGAGGATTTTGAAGAAGATTTTAACGACCCCTCACAAAATTTCAATGAAATTTTGCAATCACTCCCCGAAGAAAAAGGCCATGTCGAAAATCTAAAAGTAGAAATTCGTGAGGAGCTTAAAAACAAGGAGCGAGAAGATGCGGATGATTGGCTAAAGGACATTGAGTTTACTAGTAGCCAAAGAGCTGTGCATGAAGAACGTATCGACAGTTTTTATATCAATCAGCTTTTGGATGAGTATCAAAAATGCACAGGGACAACAGACAAATATGCCCTCCGTGAAAAAATCATGAAAGAGATAGGCTCAAAGCCAGCAGCTATTCAAGCAATTTACAACATTATCTTGGATGATATTGATAGCAATAGCTTAACAAATAGCTGGACAAAGTATTTTGAAGATGAAATTGATAGCATTATACAAAAAGCTGCCAACACATTAAAAGTCCCTGTTCAAAGTCTGCAAACCAGCTTTAACGAGTACCGCCCTGCAAGTGGCTCTGTGCCGTTTATAAACATAATCAGCGAAACATCACAACTTACTAAAGATGATTTTGAGGCCACATTTAACGAGAAGTATAGGAAACGCCTTATTGTCATAGAGCAGTATTGGAAATCTGTAATTGAAAATGAACTGATGCCACTAAAGGAGGAGTTGTATACGTGAACAAGCAAGTCATTGGCAAATTAACAGCCTTGAAACAATTGAAGCAAGCATATTTGCAACAGATGTTTCCACAGATGGGGGAGCGTGTACCGAGGGTTCGGTTTAGTGGGTTTACAGAGGATTGGGAAGAGAGGAAGTTGGGGGATTGTTTCGGTTATGCCTCTTCAAAACACACGGCAAATAATTTTTTGCAGACTATTGGA
>Ga0123352_10001045_pt1 | contig 35749 bp, 16 predicted proteins | sample TergutLab28metaG_FD_89700 | JGI IMG/M metagenome (GOLD analysis project Ga0123352, IMG submission 89700) | Labiotermes labralis P1 segment gut microbial communities from Petit-Saut dam, French Guiana - Lab288 P1 | ecosystem: Host-associated > Arthropoda: Insects > Digestive system > Gut ...
TAAGAAAAATAAACTGACGACAACAAACAAATAATGTTAGTGTGTCTGTCCTGTGAAAAAAAATACTTTTGTTTTTTTTGGGGGGGGGGGGAGGGGGTAAAGACTCTTCACAGAGTGTAAAAATTTTCAGGATACAAAAGAATACTGTTATGAGCTGCACCAACTCATGTAGGGATCCACTTAAGAAACTAAAAGTTATACATCTTCAATTGCAATATATACATACACTTCTCTGATCTGTGGTCAATAATAAAGATCAATACAAAGTAAACTCCCATATTCTTAGCACAAATACTACACAAAATTCCAACCTTCATCAAATTCAGTAACATATAAAAAAGTATACTACTTTGGCAACAAGGCTTTCAACAATACACCTCCCATATCAAAAACTCATCTAATCATATCAAACAATTTAAATAAGCCTTAAAACATTTCTGGCACCACTGACATAATGGTTTACCACACTGTATCCAATGTGACTTGATGAAGCAGACAACAGATGTGGGCCAAGCTCTGATGTGATCGCACCCACCTACCCTCCACTTCAACTGAACCAACCAATCAAGACAAACTTTGGTTAGTGTGTAGGCTACCTCCCTGTAACAGTGAGTGTTACCACTGCCACACAAACATCACTTGCCTGCAACCGCAATGGAAATTTTCCCCCTTTGGTTGACCAATACAACAGCAGAGCCATGTTTCCCATATAGTAAATTCTTCTACTCATGCAATGAATAACGTGATGTAAATGAAGAAAGAAAAACCACTGTTTATTAGCCAACTGTTCCTTTTGAATTAATGTGTTACTTCAACATTCTATTTAGCAATGACTAGTTTGAATAAAATGATACACAAATGTTAACACATACTTTTACAAGGCTTTATTTATATCTACTTGCAATGATGTTTATATAATTTCTCAATTTAATGTAATCACAGATTAACAATGAATCATGTTCATTAAAATCCATTTTAAATCTATTTGCTTGTTCATTACTATATGTACACTGGACTTACTATGTGTAATGGCTTTTTCTGTGTCCAAGAGGTTTCCCTCTCAGGGATTGACAAAATGTATGAGAAATAAACAAAAAACAGCTGACCAAATATCAGGTTTCAATGCCAGCCAGTATCCATCCTCTCCAGAATCATTAGTTTCCCTGTTTGCTATTAAAAACAAAGATTATAATATACAGAAATATAATTTTGCTTCCCTTCTTATACAGATTTGAAACTTGGTCTCTCACATTACAAGAACATAGGTTCCATCATGAAGTAGTTTCAGACACCTATCAAAGTTATTTTAGATGCAAAACCGACTCAGAAATAAAAAGTTGTGACACACAACCCTATGAAAATAAACAGTAACATACAAGCCTACAGTAACTCCCCCATTGCAGAAATCTGTGGAAATGAGCAAATTGTACACACTGTAAATTCCTCAACAGAATATATTCAAGGGTTAAAGTTTATATTTTTTTTAATGTTCATACTGTGCATAGTGAATAATTAATGTTTATTATTATTATACCAACATATGCACAAATATGTAGTGTAAATTTATATTAAAACTACTCTGACATGTTTCAGTGTTAATACACCAAATTCAGGGAGTTCACAAGTTGTGTCAGATAATAATAATTCATATCTTTAGCTGACACAACTTGTAAACTCCCTGAAGATGGTGTATTAACATCAAAACATGTCGGAGTAATTTTAATATTAGTTTACACTACTTATTTGTGTATATGTTGGTATAATGATAAACATTAGTTAAAGTTTATACTCTACATGTATATCATTTGTTGACACTGTTTACTCAATATTTAAGAACCAAGCACATCAACTGTGAAATATCAACCTCTTTTCCCACAGCGGTGCGGTACGTTTGTTTAAAGATTAGTTTCGCTTTAATCACTGCCAACCCATTCTTGTGGCTGGTGTTTGATCATACTGTCATACCAAATCGGCAGTTATTATAACACACGGTTTCTTCCGGATTTCCTTTAATTGGAAAACAAATTACGATAGATTTCAACGTCAACAGACTCTACCATAGTCACGATGCGTTCATTTCAATGATAAATGTACTGCGGTTAAATGAACTAAGAACCCTGTCATCTGCAGTTTGCAAACTGACGTGAAAAAAAAAAACTTCTATTTACCATTACCTTCGCCATATACCATTCCATTCCGAATATTGACAAAGAGACCTTTCCTTCAGAACGGAAACAACACTGTTTATACATAAGCACATATACTTACAGGTTAATTGTCCTGTTGATGGTAATGGACTGGTTTGGTACGAACTTTTGCTCGAAAGGTGTACTCTGACTGGCTCTTCGGGGCCATCCACTACCCTTAATCTGTGCAGCCGCCATCGCCATTTTACGCTACACCATTAATAGACGCTACATTTACGACGTCACTTCCCCAACTACCACCTTCGACCACCGACAAACCACGGATACCCAAGCATTGTACCAGAGGTTCTCTACATACCCAACTTGGCTAGTAAAGCGCCATCTCCTACACATACCTCTAAACTATTTAGATTATTTGTTGCAAACCCCTGATGATTCAGTAAAAGTAGGAATCATCACGACGGTACAAACAAGTTTCCCAGCTTCCATGAGCCACCATCCTCCCTTGATTTATAAGTCAATGAATGTTGGTTCTATATCACCTCACAACCACCGTGGATCAGAGAATCATAATCACGGATAACAGGGATTAGTCTGCTATCGGCACCTAGTCGGGTATACCAACTCGCATCCGTATCGACTAATTTCATTGGCTTATGTACAGCACGTAGTGAACAGCCATTTCATCGTCAAACGCGTGAAACTGCGTGAAAGGCAAAAGAAAGAGAGGGAATTTGAAGATACATAACGAAAGTAAATCTCTGTTGACCAGTTATTTTCCTTGAATGCTTAATTGGTACTTAATGATTAAATATGTCTTGGTTTAAGTGCAGATAGCTTAAAATAGTACACTTCCGTGAGGGTTGGAACGACATTTTTTGGCCAGTCTGTGTGCGGTCTCGTAGTAATATTGTTTTGCCGTAGTTACCAGTATTAATTTGTCAACTGTCGAGTCATTAGGTGTAGTCACTCGCGTTTTTTATCCATTAAAATAATTTCAGATACCTTTTGTTTCTTTCTAAAATACTTCCTGCTGTTTACAGCAACATCAGTTTCATATGTCAACATTTCTGAATAGTGAATAAAACATAAGACTGCAACAAATCAAAATACCTTTATATGGTCTAACTCAGTTCCTTCAAGAGATTACGAAGTAATAATCAAAACTCTGCACATCTTCAGTGGCATTCTCATTTATTATTCATAATTATCCCAGTGCTCACTGGTGATATATGTGAAGTCTTTAATGTTGCATGAATCAGTCACTGCGTGCCATGATATCTTGTGTATCTTAAAACTTATGTGCAAGTAAGGAAAATGATAAAACTACTCTACGTTTCAGGAGCTATTGGTTCAATTTATCATGTCTGCACTGCCCCTTCTAAAACGTGCAAGAGTTGAAAGTTCAACAGTCCTCTCAGCAATAGAAGCTTGTAGCAAGGAAGTATCTAATTTAAAATTAGCATTTGACCAACGATTAGCAAGCATTGAAAATCGCTTGGGACTTATTACAACAGGAAGTAATACCATAAATACAAGAATGGATGCACTGGAAAACTTCATACGAAATTGTATGAAATCTGACAATTTCAGACACACATGTTGTGAAGAGGTTCTCCAGAAAATTAACACAATAGAAGAAATGTTAAGAAATACCGCTGTGACACAACACATTTCATGTAAAGATGAAATGGATATCTCAAATACAGATATGTAAGTAAGATGATGTATTGTTTGAAAAGAAGTTTATCATTTTGCTAGGAGATTTTGTCATATAAAGATCATGCTTATATATTGGGGTGTGGGACTGATGAAGGAAGTTTTGTCTACTCTCTTGGTTACTGTAAAGCATGATTTCCTTTGTGGCAATGGCTAAGTATCATGGCAAGAACATAAATTGAGGCTGTGGCAAGATTCATACCTGGTAAAAGTACTGTAGCTTAAGTTGTAATATTCAAATATTTCTTGCAACTGAAACAAATGTGATGTATTAGTAATAAGAGAACTGCCAGTAGACCTGAAACACTAGTATCAGAATCCAATCAACATTATTTTAAAACACAATTTATATACTTCTCCCATGTACAAGCTGATACATCGCAACCATACATGAAATAGGCAAAATATATCTTTCAATGAAGTGTTTTGAAATTTTTGCTTTGCAGCAGTACGCTGGGTGATCAGTAGAGGGAGAATGAGGCATGTAGTGTGCATAGGAATGAAGAGATGCATGAAAAATTGTACTCCGATATTCTGAAGGAAAGAGACCACTTTTTGTACCAGGTTATCAAAATGTAAATTGGTGCAGGTTCAGACCAGTGGTGGGATGTTGCTGTACATAATAATGAACTTTCAGGTTGCATAAAAGGAAAGGCATTTCTAGACTAGCTGAGTGCCTATGGAGTTCTGGACCTACAAACAGCCATATTTATATTGCATTTAGATGCTGCACACCATGAGGGTGGTATGTTTGAGAACGTACAGTAAACATGAAATTTTAACAACACTGGGTGTGTGTTTGATTATTATTCCTATTAGTTTTTTTTTTATTTTGCTGTTATTTTTTCATCATTTGTAACACCCATATGCATTTCTAGACACTTTCCCAAAATTAAAAATGTGACTATAAGCTTCAACATGTCTGTCTGTCTGTCCGCATGAAACAACTCGGCTCCCACTGAATGGAATTTCATGAAATTTGGTGTTTGAGTATATTTTGAATATCTGTCAAGAAAATTAAAGTTTTATTAAAATCTGACCAGTATAACAGGTGCTTTACGTGAAGACCAGTATACATTTTTTTTTATATGTTGCTCATTTCTTCTTAGAATGAGAAATGTTTCCACAAACATTGTACTGAAAATCAAACACACATTTTGTATTCAATTACTTTTTTTTTTTAAATTGTGCCGATTGTGAGATAATGTGGAAAAGTACTGCAGAGCCAGTCAGCCCACAGATGACAATATGGTGCATCCATATTGCATGCTGTTACCTAAGGCTACAAACACACACTGTGAATATGTAGTAGTTATTGCTCTTCCACTGCAACAGTGGTTGTATGAATGTGCCTCAGTATCATGTAATAAGAACACTGCCTGTCTTGTTTAAGTTCAAAGAGCCCACTACTCCAAATTGGACCCACTGTATGACTTTTTACTTGAAATGACTTCTGAAGCTATGACTTCTACTTAATCACCCTGTGGACTCACATTGTCATTTGGTGTTCTATAAAATATGTAAATGATTGAACATCATTACATAAAAAAAGAAAGCAGTTAGAGGCTACACTGTGACTAATATGTACATTGAAAACACACAAACAGCAGATACAGACCATGCATAGATGCCTTATAGTAGAATGGACATATGAGATAAAGCCACAAGGCATCCTGTCTTCTTGAAAGGAACTTCTCTACAACTGCCAACTTTCAGTCCAAAAGGTGCATGAGGTATATCACTTTCAACTGGATATACATTTTGAAGGTTGTGAAACAAAACCAGTAGATAGCAGTTGTCAAACACAGCGATAAGTGAAGATTTTTGGCATGCAACGTTTGAACAAGAGTATGATTTCTCCTTTTCTCTGTACATTTTAATCACTTTGTAATATTTTCAGACCATCTCCTGTGGTGTTGGTACGTAATCACAAACCAGCCCAAGTCAGCGCATCACTGGGACTGGATTCCACACTACAAGTCATCACTCTCAACAGCAAGACAGACTTTCCTGAAGGAAGTTGGCTAGGGGATGAAAATAATCCTGAAGCTAGGGTGCGATGTGCCATTACTCCATCGTAAGGAAAATTAAGTGTATAAAGATATAGTTGGCGCACATGTGGATTTGTAGCATAAACAGTTTAATGTGTTTACGGCAAATAAAGATATCCTATTGCTATTACCTGTTCCTTAGTTTTCAACATTTTGAAATGATTATTATTATACACATGCACTGCCATCACCACCACCACTACTGCCATTACTGCTGCTGCTGCTACTACTACTACTACTACTACTACTACTATACTACTTCTACTACTAAATAAGCAGTTTGTGCTTTAGAAATATGTAAAGTCATTCCTAGCACTACTTAAATTGTGTGGTTATAGATGATTATTAGTTATCAGTTTTTGGGTTTCAAAAGCCACATTTGCATGCAAAGACAGTTACAGACACTGTTGTAAAAACAGATTTCACGTGCAGAATTTTGAAATGATCATTTCCATTCAAATCATGTCAGTTTTACTGTCATTATTTTCTAAGCAACATACATGAAAAAGTGAAGTTCACAGCATTTTTTCACATTTTGTGCCGTGTTGTGTGTGTGGTCTTAAAAAAAATCACATAAATGTAAACAAGTTTTTTTCTCATAGGAAATAACCAAAAGAGGCAGGCTGTTTCTTTCAAATCTTGTATTTTATGTGCTTATTCTCTATTATTTACATAAAATTTTTTGAACAATGTATGGTTTATCACATTCAAGAAGTCATCAACAAAGGTGTAGTACACCAGTGAAAATAGTGAGTTAATGGTTTATCAATAAGAGTACAGCATGGAAGTGGAATGAAGATATCAGTATGGACTTAACCATATAATATTCCTTCATTAAAATTTAATGCAAGAGATCAATTTTTTCATCTAATTTTTCTTTCTTTACCAGCTCCTGAATTTGTATGTTTGTAATATGCCACCAATTATTACTGACACAAAAATAATATAAAGGTTGTTGGCAAAATGACCAATCCATAGGCACATTGTTGAGAGATTTGATAAGTTAATGAAAAGATAAAATGAGCAAATGGAGATTCAAGTGTTATAAATTACATCTTTGCCCCCTTTTTTAGGCCACTGAACATTCTTCTAGGAATTCCTTCTGATTTTTTCATGATGACAGCTTGTAGTCATGAATTTTCTTTGACCACACTTACACCCTTAGTTAAGAATACCTTCTCTAATCCAATCCCTTTTTGTGTTAATGTTTATGTCATTTCTGTTCTTGTAAGAAACCATTATCAGCTGAGGTAACCATTAATTTCTAATCCCCATAAATTTTATGACCTTCATGGTGAAAGTGAAGCAGTAAATCTTGTATGTGAATGAAGCATTCTTGTCCATGATCTGTGTGCATTTCATGTTTGGCTTCTTGTGCACTGTGTATGAAACTTTGCACACAAACATTAATAGTTGCATGCATACAATATTCTGAGTGCCTCTTCTTTTAGTGTTTGTGGCTGAATTGATAGATACTTTCATAAATCTTGATTTTAGGAATTTACTTCATATCAACACATTCTGCCAAACTCCAGAGAAAATGGCTGTCACCCTACTTGATTACTTATTTCCACGAGAAGTACTTGCTGTTTCCAATTTGTCAGGAAAAGGGAAGCATCACAAGAGACAGCTGGATCCTCTCATGGTACTCACAACATGTACTAAACAGATAGGTTTAATTATTAAGTATTGTTATTGAAGCCATTGTGTAGTGATTCTAGGTGAGCCATTACCTGTAAAATTCACTGTTTACTTTTGTTTAATAGTGTAAAATAATTTCAAGTGAAATCATTTGGGAAAGGCATGAATACAGATTTGACACATGCCAGGCCTGTCAAACATCTTTGTCCTCACAAAGGAATAAAGATTGACATAGTTCTTCAGAACACTCAAATGTTCATTATTTTTCTAATTGTTACTATGGTGGTTTGCATATGCACATGTCTACTTTGAACATTATCCAAGGACTCACAACATGCTGTCTTCGGCATTGTGTGGTGTACTGTTCAAGGCAGCTAATGACTGGTTTTTACTTCTCTGCAGATTTATGGAATTAGATGTCATTTGTTGCATAAGTTTAATATCACTGAAAGAGACTGGTATCGAATAAAGCAAAATATGGACTCAAAATGCAGAACAGCTTGGAAGAAGAAAGTACGAGGATTGCCACTTGGAGGGTTCAAGGTTAGTTGATGATATAAGCATATTTATATATTGAATATGTGCCTATAATCTGTTAACAAAATACCCAAAACACATATCAACAGATCAGTCTCTTAGATCAGTTAATGTGTATTTGCATTTAGAAAATTCTCCTAGTGGTTACATGTGCCTCTTCTATATGTACAGATTTACTAATGTCCTCCTCACAGGGTTCCAATCAAAGTGACAACTCTTCTCAGGAGCTTCATCAGGTAATCTCAGATGGTGGAGAATCTCTAATTGTTGCAGCTGATTCATTTGTAGGTGATGATTCAGTCGAGGCACTGGAAACTCAGGTAGTATAAACACAACATATATACAACAAAATAAGCATGCTTATTAACACTATATTATTTTTTTGTCATGTGATGTCCTGTTGTGTTATTCAGTAACTCAATACATAAAGTTGATGACACTGTAAACACAACTGAATTCTATTATGTTGAATAGAAATACATGTTCTGGCAATTTTGAAAAACATAGTGAGGTAACATGTACAAACAGCTTCATAATGAACCTGCTACAAACCAAGGAACCCATAAATAAGTGCTTTACATTAGCATTTGGTTTTTAAGAATTGGCATTGTGTTCTCCCTGAAGACAAAACACATGTACCAAAACATGTTGGAGAAGCTCATTTAATGTTTGTACTAATTAAGAATGTGCACTTAGTTGGTGTAATAAATGGTATACACTGATACAAAAAATGCACCGAATGGACAACTTTCAAATAATTTGTTAATGTCTCTACCACCCTGTTTGGCATCACATGATAGGAGACACCAATATTGATATTCACCTCCACCATGCAGGATGAAACTTTTCTCCAAATGCTATGAATATATAGTTTTTTAAAACTAATATATTCTTTTAGGTCATTCATACCTCACAGGGTGACATCAGAGTTTTACACGCAACACCTGAACAGCTTGTTCGACTACAAGAGACACATCAGATTCAAGTATTAAGTGAAGATCATATTTTACCAGTAAGTATCTACAAGTGTAATATTGTTTTAATTTGCAGGCATTACATGTATTTTAGAAGCAGGTACTAAAATAGTTTTGTAAACAGCAGTTGTGTTATTAATTTTTCCATTCAGTCACAATAATTTTTTGCTATAAGTTTTACAACTTTGTTATGATACACCCTATAATTCTAAACAGTGCATTTTATTAGTGCATGTGCAAGGAAGGAAAGGCATTGCATTGGCATTGGCATGTTTTTAGTTATAACTGTTATTAATTCAGTTTTAGAAGTTATTAGTTGTAGGTTATACAGTGCTCCTTTTTATAGAGTATATGAACAGTGAAATTTTCAGTAATGACCTGTGGCTTGAGTATGGTTTCAAACTTGGAACTGTAACACACCATCTCTTTTTGTGTTCACTAGGACCATGCAGTAACCTGTTTTTACTGCATGGTGAAGCAGTGATAAATATGTGCCATATCATACAAACACTGGCAACATAAGTTTCAGAAAAGCTGCAGAACTTTGAGATAATGCTGTGTACATTTATTTACATTTTATGAGCTGTTTTTGAGATAATGATCCAAGTCTATACTTTCTGTGCCATGCTGAAAGTGACATAAAACCCATACTGTTTGTGTTTTGTGGGAAGAGAGCAATGTTGCAGCATTAGAGAGGTAAACAATAAGTGAACATGCTACACTTACAGCATCTTCATGAATGACAGTTTGTGGTCGCTAATGTAAGGTGTATGGGCACGCACACATATCTATGCCTGTTGCATTTAACTTTAAGAGACCAATGGGAAAATGTTGTCCCATTAAATGACCATACTTTTCATCCAAAAGGGAAGCTGTTCTGCACTGGAAATTTAAATTGGATGTCCTATAGTGGAAATTTAAATTTGATAATGCTTGAGGCACTTAACATTTAAACACCAAGTTAAATCCTATCTGCCATCTGCTGGCATTATTAGGAGCTCACCATATTCTCCACTTTAGCAGAGTAAGGGTTAAAAGGGTCACATGCTGAAATGTTAATTAAGAGTTACTAACAGAATATGCATTGAAAATTCAACAGCAAAATTTGACAAATCCTAATCTCTAGCCACGGTTTTGCAGTTTATGGTGCATAGTGTTCATGTATTTAAGATCAAGTTATATTTCAGGTTATACATGAACAAATAATGGAGTCAGAAGACACTGTGGTTGAGACAGCTGATCCACTGACGTTGGGCTGTACAGATCAAACACTGACAATAGTAACATCGACAGGTGAAGTGAATGTGGATGTAGCAAGCATTACAGATGACCACCAGCAGCTGGTGGAGAATCAAGATATGCAAATAGAAGGAGCACAAGTACTGCAAATGGTAGACAGTGGCAGTCTGGGAGTAGTGGAAGCAAGGGATAGAGTTACAGAAGCAGGTGAATTTATTGCACTTGACTGACAGTAAGGTAGCCTGCAAAACTAATATAATGCAAGTGGAATTATGATTCGCTGCAAACATCACATGAACAAGTCATATTCTAAACACAGTTATAATGATCAAATAGGTCTATTTATCTTGATTCATAGTGACTCACTTTTCCACTCCCCTGTTCCTCGAAGTGCTTTGTAAACTTGTACATATGAGTTTTGGAAGCTTCAAATGCAGTGCCACACATGTATGTCATTGTCAAAAACAAGTTAAGTTTCTTCTGCCGATTTCAAGAAAAGGTAATAAAATCGGCTGCTGCTATGTGGTATCAAGTAGGTACACCAATGTTGGACAATTTTTTTTTCTGGAATCAAGTGTTATGAAACCAGTATCTTAAATCCAAGCACTATAAGTATTGAATTTTTCACAATTATCTACCAAATTACAGATGCCTTATCCAATATACAGGACAGTTAAGGCAATCAAACTAATGGTTATTTATATTTAGTCCCTCCACCTCCCCTTTACAAAGAGAGGGATTCTAGTATTGCAATGTAATGATGGTGTGGGAATAGAAATATTTTTCAAGGTGTAACAAAAAATTGCAGGATCCAGGGCAATAAATCTGAATCATACACTTTACGTTTCAGAGACAAGGGAATCCTTGAGGTTGTTAGTGAACAGGCTTTCATGGTAAAGTCACATGCAATATGAAATTCTACCACACCACCTCATGTCATCATGGATGATGTTTCATGTAAGAATTAAATGATTTGGTTCCAAGGGAGTAAAGAATGGAGTGATTAATGTGTGCATAATGATGTTTTCATTTACACAGCTCTGGGCCAACAAACACACACATACTAGAAATGCACACAAAAAGCCCTAAAAATTCCGCAACCATTTACAACATTCTCAAACCTGTACTTGTTGATTGCTGTGACATATGTTGAATGGAGAGACTGAGTTACTAAAATTAATCCACTAGAGAAATGGAGCCTTGGAAGGCCAGTTTAAAGACCATTGGCCAAGAAAGGTAAACTTTAATGGCATATGATGATGGTGATAATTTTTAATAAATCAAATTGCTGTACATTAATGTTTTTGTGGTACTGGTACATAATTCTAATAATAAATGCATTTTGTCTTTAATGTTTCCTTTATAGATTTACAAATCATATACAATAAATGCTTTTGTTTACGTGGGTGTGGAATATAAAATGCAAGTGCTGATACCAGTCCATTATTGTGGTACGATTGCAGTATGTGATTCATACGTGTATACAAAATACAGTGTTCATTTTTACAATACAGGTATTTATTATCCTTTATAATATTTTTTTTTAAATTAAAAAACTAACTGTCTAATAAAAATATGGGTATATTTAAATTTATTTTGTATTATAATTTTTGTATCCACGTTTTCTTAAAGTATTTCTACTTTTTCACTGTATTTCTTTTTCAGTATCCATACATATTTTGGCTTTGAAAAGCTATCGTGAAGAATAAATACATTGTAAGATGGTTGGCGGTCACAGCTAGACAACCCATAATTACGGAAAACCATGTAAATACTTCCAAACACAATTTTCAAAGCCGGTTAGGCTAACCCCATTTAACCCGCAATACTAAAGGAATCCACAAATACTGAATTATAACTGCATAAGTAGGAGTTCCATAAATGTGTACTCTGCAACAATATAATTAAGGTGATTAAATGAAGGACTCATAGCACATGTGGGTGAGATTATAAGTGGGTACAAAATTATGTAATTGAGATTCCATAAAAGCCTAAAAATGTTTTGTCCAGGTGAAGAAGACTAATCCATGGAGATAATTTAATTCCAGTCAGCTAACTACAAAAGAGGAGATATTTGCACTGACATGAGCTGTTTAGTACAGCAGAATGAGTTTTCATAATATATGGTAATCTAAAATCCAATTATACAAGGTCTTTAGTTTATCTGGCTAATATTATCGTCACATCACTGACCATTCTATGTGGCAGCAGGCAACACAGTAGTTGCTGCTGCTGAAATTTGCCATGCACTGGGGTTTTAAGCATTTTTCTTTGATGCACTGAAGTTGGTATTGTAGTTTACTCACCATGCTGGAAAAGGTTTTGTTCAACTCACCAAAGTGCACCACACCTAACAAACACATTCATTGCATGCTGACATTCTGCTCATGAAACTGAAGACAGTACATTTTTTCTCCTCCAGATTGTCTTACACTTAACGCTTTAACATACCCCATTATTAAAAATCAATTGCAAGGATTTTAATAACACAAGGAAATGTTTTTTGGGTCAGCTTTTACACTGTCTTGCTAAAAATGGGCATAGGTTTTTTTTGCTATAACATAGGTATTCAACAATATAATATTCAGATGTGAACAGTAAAATGCTTAAGAAATTTTCATTATTTTCAATGTCATCAAGAAAACATTTACCCATCCCTACTCACCACTCTACATCATCTTCTCCCAGATATTGAAGTAGCTGACAACATACTGTACTAATTCTTCAAATGTTATGGGTGGTAAATTTCACATTTCCATGGTCTGATGCTGTGTGTGTAACATCTTAGATTGCCACAAGGTGCTCTTTAAAGGTGACAGGACTGCCCAAATGTGCAACACAGATCCAATTTCTGTAGGCTTTTTCAGTAACTTTGTAACCCTGCAATAATTAAATGGATTTCTTCATGCCTTATTGTTGTTAAAATTCCTCGCCTGTATGCCTTGAGGACCACCTATCACACTAGCAAATGAAAATTTTACTATGTTCTTCTATTATTAATCAACATTCTAGAACAATGACCACATCTTTTTATTGGTGATCTCTTGGACATTCTGGAGTCTACAGTGAAGCATCACCAAAAATTTTCATCACTCGTAAGTTGTCTGGTTATTGTAAGAAAACTGTCACGAAAGCCAAAAACATTCAGACAATGTCTGTTCTCTTCATTTGGATTTCAATATTTATTTACATGTATAAGTATGCATACTAAGGTAAATATAAAATGTGTGCATGTTACAAAGCAAAAGAAACGCAATCTAATATAAATCTGAACAGTAATTTTTGGCCTTAAAAAACATGCAATTAATATAGTTTCCAAACAAATAATTAATGCACTATCTACATGCCACGGTTATTTAGCTGTTCGACATGAATTCTGGAAACCTACAAATACACACTTCCATCTTAACCCTTTAGTGCCAAACATCATAAATATGTAACATGTAGTGCAATGTTCAAAATTCCAAAGGTCACTCAACGATATGTTCTTACACTGCTCCATTTAAATGTGGTCTTCTGCAGATCACTACCGGCATTTAATTTTGGCAATGAAGGGTTTAAATCATCTAAATTCCATGTCAATTAACACCTGTTTAATAAACCTTAGCTGATGATAAATATCTGTAAGTTTCAAGTAAGTGAATACTCCCTGCATTTTTAATATTAACAGTCAAACTTTCTTACAGATAGTCTTCTTCCTTACATCATTTCCCAAAACCATAACTTTTCAGCCTGAAGAATAGATATACCATGTAGAAACAATGAACAAATTCTAGACCCTTTCCTCATTATTAATATCAAAATAGGGAGAGAGTTATATCCAATTAGTATGGTCAGACTAAAATTACAGGGAACACAAATGTCTTCCCACTTACCATCAACCTTTAACAGACCCAGAATGTTTCACCAGTGTCCAATATCAGTACTGGCATAGTATTGTTATGTTATGTTTAACAGCACAGGCAATACAGTCGTAGAATTTTGTATAGGCAGAGAATGGGTAGATAATAAGTAATCTTTGGAGGCAAGTACCAAAGCTTCCTACAAAAGGTTGCCTGCAAACTACTCTGTAAGGGTTGTGTGGACACAATTTCATTTCATCGGTTTAAGGAGAGGCATCTTACAATTCAATGCAGAGCACCTAACCTTACCTCTTTATTCATCATATTATGACAATGAATTTGGGGCTAACACACAATCCAAATCCTAATTCCATGACTTACAAAATATGAAATGTATTTTCATGCTGAAGGAGATGGAAGATGTGACACAGATAATCCAAATGGGTCTCAAAGGTTTACAAAGCAATAAAGGGAAAAATTCAAATCAGGGTTCTAGAATGTGATTCTAGAATTGTACAAACTCCAGCTCTTTCACCTTTAGCACTTATCACTGTCTGAAAAGTAGCCATCACACATGTAGCTACACATTTACTTTAAAAATGAGGCATTCCAAACTAAAACTGAGAAGCGGTATTAAAGACGTACAGAGACATACACACACACACGCAGTCAATTCAGAGCTGCCTTCACTTAAAAATTAGATACCGGGGACCTGAAAGACAAGTACCACAATTAGTGCCGCTTTTAAAACTGTCCTAAATATTAATGTGATCTACCGTTTCAACATAATCAAAACTGGTTTTAAATACCATGACCATAATTTACAGCACGAGACACCAGAACTCTGTGTTAGCCTGCACCAAAATTCAAATTTTTCATGACCCAAGCTTTAAGGTTATAAATTGCGATTCCATGATGTATTCATAAACAGTTCTGAATAACTCCAAACACCATTGTCCATAAAAGTTTACTCGTAATAAGCACACTGCCTAGCACAAAGCTAGTCTTTCATACTAAACAATCTTTTAACTGTGCAATGTGTAGTAACTGTACTTCATGGATTATTGTTAAAATTCTTTTCCATGGCAAACACATGTGCGACAAACATATTTTTGAGAATATTGTGAAGGATGTTTGATTCATCAATTTTTACCTACAATACACCCATGGAAAGAATACAATCATTTTTGGAACCTTCATATATAAACTGAATAAGCTGCCAACACAAACTTCTTAAATGAAATGACTGAGACTAGGGATTAACATCTAGCAAACTGGCAGTCAAAAACACATGCATACATCAAAAAAAAAAGCCTATTAAGAACTACTGGGTCTTGTAGTTTATCTGGCCCTTAACGTTCATCACTTCCTAACAATTCTCCTACCACACAGCACTTGGCTGATTCAGTGAGCCAGCTACCACACACATTAAGTCATCAGTCACATGGCCAAGAAACATTGTTTAGTAACGCTTTGTCTCTTCTCAGTGGATACGTAAAGAAGGTACTGATCTGCAGGAAATCCCATGTTAGTCCAATACATGCCAAAAGTTGGTTGGGTGTTGTGAGTTCAACTATGATTATTGGGCCAATTATTTTAAATCAAATTCATACAGAAATGTTTCATAAATTCTGACATTTTCAAAACCGCAAAAAATTCTGTTCATCATTTACAGTGCAGTTTTGGTGACAATAGTGAGCATAGAATTGTGGCCTTCTCACTCACCAGACCTAACCCATGCAGTTTTTATTCATGTGACACATTACAGGTAAGACGCAGTGTCACTTCGCCAGCAAAATGTTGACTTATTAAGTGCAGAACACTAATTAGAACTTTGCAGCGCAGTCTTTTTTTCTTTCTTCCCTTAAGATGGACATAGCACGTTCCTCTGAAATACTGATGCCAACATACAATCCTGCATAGCATAAAAACCCAGGTTATAATCTGAACTACATGATGTACATTTTATTCCAGGAGATGTTACCTTCTGTCCTTTGAATATTGCTGAAAAATAAAAGCTTTCATATGTAATACGCAGCTCACATTTGTAAAAGACACCACTGTTCAGGTGGCTTCTTGCAGTGCAAGAGACTTCAGAAATTTATTTTTGGGATAAAACTCATGTTTCTGAGAGTTCCTCTGTCCATCAGGAGTTTTTCACCGTACACACAGCAATAGTATACGTCATACAGGTTTGCTGACAGCTTGCTCATGTATGATGTATACCATTGCTATGTGTACAGTGAAAAACTCCTGATGATGAACAGAGGGACTGTCTGAAACATGTAGTTTTATTCCAAAAATAAATTTCAGAAATCAGTGCATCTAGTTGGTTTTATTATAAGAATGTAGTTTAGGAATTCATTGTTCTGCAATGTTATGAATCACAGGTTCGTACTTGGTTTCTGACAATTTGGGACTGCCTATTGGTCACATCTTCAAGGCAGAAAAAGGCTATTCCTTTAGACTGCATGACCCTTTAAGATGGCACCATCAGGCTGTCCCAAAATGTTGGTAACCAACTACCAACCTATGCCACATAACATCCCAGAACAGCAAAGGCTTTAGGCTACTTATGAATTTATTAGTGTTCTCACAAAAGAAACACTCTTCTGGGTCACGAAGCTCAAGCTGGATCCCCTACACTCCTGTGAGGTAACAATTACTACAGAGTTCCAAGTACTGAATCTGCTACCACCTGTCACAATTTGGGCCAAGCAATCAATATTTGCAAACTGCAATGCAGACTGTGAGAATCTTTTCACCAGAAAATGTAGTACCCTTATATTGCAAACAGATGCACGAGATATTTACAAATACTATGAATAAGCATATATTAACAGCCAGCAAGGAATGGTCTTGCATCTTGCAAGCATAGCAAATGCCTTAGTGTAATGCGCAGTATTATGAAGGGACTTACGATGGATAGGGAGTATAATTGAGACAACAATAATAAAACTAAAAAGAAATGTCTAGTGTCCAAGGATAAAGTATGATAGTTCCTTCCGATCGCAATCTTTCACTCCAATTTGTTCTCCAAACTGATGAAGTAATGAGACCCAATTTCAAACAGGCGGTTTGGTTTTGCCATCACCTCACATTCAGAGATAAACAGTATATTCAAGCAATGTGATCATATTACAAAGGAGAATGCTTTACTTCTTTAATAAAACAAACAATAATTCTCCCGAAGATATGTAGAAAATAAACATGACTCATTTCTTTTTACAAGAAAATTTTAATGGACTCATCAGTCAGGGCCCCTGGGTGTTTGACAGTGCACAACACAAAAAACAGCAGCCAGATATGGGCCTATGCCCTTCAACAGCAGTCATAGTGAAATGGAAGGATCAATTTCCAAGTGCACTGAAGATTGAAGAGCCACACTGCTTTTTAAATGGCCACTCTGCAGCAAGCCATTTACATACCCTAACAGTGGGTTAAAGTACAGAAATTTTTTAAAAATATAACTGTAACTAACTGCTAAAACAAACTACACATTTAAACCTATATTTGTATGAAGTGTACACAAGATACTCTACATCCTTGTGTTAGTTCTATTAAGTATCTATGGAATGTACATAAACTATGCATCTTCCCAAACTAAAAACTGCAACAGGAATCAATATCCAAGCAAAAGTGTTCATTTTTTTAAATCCTAACTTTTGATGAGACTTGAATACACCACACTGTTGCTGAAAGCAAACATTCTACTATAAAGCTAGAGACAGCCAATTCATCTCCACCAGAAGATTCCAACATCACAGCATTATATATGGTCATGTGTAGGGATGCCAAGGTTTAATTCATGTGTCTCTTTGGAAATGGATTATACATTTAATACTAGGTACTCCTCCATGCACACGAATACCTTACAGTTAGATCTAAGAAAGAACCAAATGATTTCATGCATGATGATATTCCTCCACATATGTAAAAGTGAAAAGTGACAGAACAATTTTTCCCACCCTCATTAAGAGTTCTGGTATCAGACTGTGGCTACCATCATTTGCACCAATGTTCAGAAAGTGAAGCAAGATTTTAAAGAGAATAATGAGATTCAAGAGTGCTATTATCATCATTTGAATGCTTTCTCAGAAACTACAAATTTCCAGAATACTGGAACACGTGTATTCCATGGACATGATAAAGCCTTAAAGAAAAGTCTTCATCGTTTAAATGATCCTTAAAGAAAAGATTTATTATTATTATGCCATGCAAACTGCACCATTTCAAAGAATAAATTTCAGCTCCAATCTCAACTTCCCACATAAATAAACACTTCCATTCTTAAATATCTCTATAGTCTAAGAGAATTTACCTAAATATTCAGGGACATTGTATACGTGGCCTGACATTTTCAGACATTTATATATAATTATTCATTTACAAAAGCAGATGATCAAATAGGCCAAGAGCCCAAACACATGCCCTCCACTACTATTGTGTACTGGCTCCAGCCTGATGTGACTGAAGTAAAATAATACTGCTAATATAACCCACTCTTCTGAATATCTAATATTCAAATTTCAAAACCATTATCAATAAAAAATCTGTGCACCTGCCACACATTCTAATCATGTGGCCTGCTGTTAAATAAAACTTGGGATTGACTCAAGAATAGAACTGACATCTTGTACGGGAGGAAGATGCTAGACCATACAAGACAGTAAGTCTGGTTTTCCCAATGAAATAGTTTGGCTAAACAAATAACTTTATAGAAACATGTGCACAGGTAATTCTCTCATGTGTTTGCCACTAAGAATGGTCAGACACACAACTCTATTGCCAGTGCTTTTTAACTTCACTGTATAATCTGCCATTAAGCAACTCAAAGCAAAATATGACTGATGTGAACCGAATGTAACATTCCAGCTCTTGGTCTGTGCTGCTTTAAGAGGTTGGTACACAGCACAATGCAATACGAACAATTGAAATGTATGTTGTCTCATCACCACAATATAAAACATTAAAGATATCCAATCCGTCCTTCTAAAATGAGGCAAAATTGAAGTATTTGAGAAGGACAATAAAAATTAAAATTATGTTTGCAAAGAAACAATCAGATTAAATTTGTGGAATGTTGGGTACCAATATTCAGTTCAAACATTTATCTTCTACAACACCAAGTTTATGTGAAAAGAGTTCTGAGAATGTTTGGAATTAAGAGGAAAGCACAAGCTTACACAGTTGCAGAACAAGAATCTTTCTAATTGAACTCTTTACCTAATGTTATCGAGATCAAAGATTAAGAATGATAAGTTATGCAAGTCATGTTCCATGCATTGGAGAAGTATACAAGATTTCAGTTGGAAAATTATTTGGGTGATGCAGACAGATTGAAGGATACCAATGGTAGACTGAAGTTAAGAAAACTGATTGGAAGGATGTGAATAATTTGACTCAGGATAGGACCCAGTGGTAAATTCTTATAAAGTGAGAGATAAACTTCTGCATGCCACAAAAGGGGAGGAAATTTCTTCACTATGCGCAATTATCAGATATCAAGGAGTCCCTTAGTTTGGTCAGCTGTCAGAACCTCTCCATGCAGTCCTCAGAAATGCTAACATAAATAACGCAGCACACAGAGGGGCACAAAAACGCTAGCAAATAAGAAGCCATCTACAATCAGCAGAAGTTCCTGCCATGTATTTGAATTTCCCATGCTTTCTGGAGCTCTCACTTTAAGAAGTGCTCAGTTCTGTCCAGCATATTTCTACTTACAATAATTACCTGTCAATTATTCTTCTTGTCACTGATATAAAAGAATGTTTACGATACACAAGTCAACAGTACAGAAGTGAACATGTTAGTTTTTCTTTTAACAGTATAATCAGCCTTTTCTAAATGGAAGTGAACTCCACATACATAATAAGCACAAAAGAAAGCTAGCAGAAGTCATGCCATCTCTGGTACCTGGGTGGAAAGCTCCATTATGAATTTTGCTTGCATTCATATTTCCCAGGTTTCCTCCTTACCACAGATATAATATATACCTTGTGTAACACATCGGGGAAGATCTAACTACTACCTTCTAACGGACGCTAGATACATGTAATTTCTAACCCACATACCTCCTGCGAATCCTTATTTTTGAACCACTGAAAGGTACCTACAATTCATGTGAGTAAAAAACTAACAAGAAGCCAATTGTGTAAGTTCACCTACTAAATATTTTAATAAATTATGCAATAGTTCCAGTATTACATAACATAATAATGAGGTTCTGTGTTTCAAATAAAACTGTAACTTTCTTCCACCAGCCTCATCTAAGATATAGTTCAACTTAGTACTTCTAAGACTCCACAAAACCATCTGAAAAATATAACATACTGGATACCTGTACAAAGATTGCCCAGCACAATACTGGGCCTTTGAAGAAGAAATTAAGAAAAATATTGGGTGCAAAGGCTGAGAAAAACCAAATACACTCACAAAACACTAACCAGGTATTGTACTCCATTCACATTGTCTTTGACTTTTTTTTTCATTGGATAAAATTTATGTTCTCAGCAAGAAGTCCACAAGAACTCACCATAGGTGATACACTCGCTTATTCCTTCTGAGCTCCGATAAAAATCATCCTTCCATTTGAAACACAGGTAATGTAAAAAAAATGAGAAACCAAGAGCGCATTAGGCAGAAACATGTATGGCCTGCCAAATTTCTTGCCCGACAGCTTCAATTTTCTGGCATCTTCCTAATACCCCCTTGTTTACGTGTTTTGCCCTTTTGGTTTCAGTGTCAAGTTTCTATTGTCTACACTGTACACATAAGTAATGCCAATATCACCACTCCGAACTCAAACATCCACTCTATGACTGCTTCAAACGAGTACAACTTTCATTCGCTTTGGTTACGTTTGAAAGGTACAATTAATTCATTACACACCTGTTAACACCACACGCTTTGATGACGCACTAACTTAAAAATCACTTCAGGAAACTGAATTTACCACTTATAACCTACAGCAGATATTTGGAATTCGTTTCATTAACACATTTTATCTATCTGTTTATTCCGCTTATAAATCTCACGCGTGATTTGTAAGCACAATGAGTTTTATACATTGTACAGAAGAATGTGTCATAAATAAAGCATGAAGTACGGTATGTATCACTGTATCTCAAGATGATGAAACACATTCATTTGATTACAATATTCCCTACCCATCAAAATGACAGCTAAGAGATTGTGAACCAACAACAAGGATGACACAACATCTAGGAAAGTAGAAAGAACTGCACTGTTATTTCAGTCGTCGTCATTCCGACGTTTCTTCTTGGCTGGCACGTCGTCACCTGACTGGGGAGACGAACATTCAGAATCAACCTGACTGATCTCCAGGCTCTTCCTTCTACGAAGTCTTTCCTTTACTGCAGTTAACGAGTCCTCTCCATTTTCTCTACTAGCATTGCTCTCAGAATTGTTAGTGTTTTTAACTGGAGAGTCTTCAATCTCTATAACCTGCACGTTATGGCTCTGTTGTAACCGCTGCTTGAAACGCCTTGGACCAGGAGCACATGAAACCTTTGTGATGGTAATTTCATTACGACCCTGACCAGCTATAACTACTTCATCATCTGAGAGCTCAATAACATCTACACCTTCTTTCTGCTCCTCCAAGAAATCTAGCATATCTTGCGTAACATGTTTTTGCTTACATGTTGGGCAGCCATCCAGTCGACATAACTTCACGCCACAACGACGGAGGTGACGCCTTCTTACATGGCTCACATATTGTGAAAATCCTGTTGGACCATCAAATGTTGCTTCACAATTCTCACAAGCATGAACCTTACTAGGAGGGTTTTGTTCCTGCATCCAAGCAGGTATGGCTCCTGTGCGACTAGCTGGACCAGGACGAGGCCGAGCTGGTTGGGGTATTATAGTTATTTCATCATTTATTTTCAGAGGCTTCAAAATTGCATCATTTTGTTGCGGTGGTCGGGGAACTGGCGGGGTCTTTTTATCCATTACCCGTTTAGCAACAACACTATGGGCTGAATAAACATGATTTTCAAACTGTTTGTACATTCCAAATGTGGCTGTACACACTGTACACTTGTAAGACAGGTGAGCAGGCTTCAAAGTCATGTTATGGTCTCGAGCTACATGATTTAGCAATTTCCACTGATACACCTGCAAAGAGCCAATAGAAATGTCTTAATATTTCATTCACCACACATTTATCTAACTATAAGGTCAAAGTTTATTTTCCACAAAACCAAAATTTCAACTATTTCCCATAATTACATGTTACAATGGAGGAAAGTATGTGCCAATTCTTAGCTTAACATCTAAAACATTATGTATTGTGATAAACAAGCTTCTAAAATACTCACTCTGCCACAAACTGGACAACGCCCACCATCTTTGCCTTTATTCGCAGCTTCCTGCATGCTGGAAGTAACAAGTCCATGTGATCCCAGCAGATGGCGTTCCAGACCTTGGTCCGTAAAGAAACGGAACTGACACTTCTGACAGTTCAGAGGCGGTCTATTGTATATCATTTTAGGATGGATTTTCACTTTGTGTATCCACTGCATGTGATTACGTAGCTGTTCCAAGTCCTGTAAATCACATATTACAGGAGTCTATAAAAACTAGAAAAGAAGTACCCGTTTTTCAACTTCTCATTTTAGGAAGGAATTTCACTTTGTGTTTTCACTGCATGTGATTATGCAGTTGTTACCAAGTTCTGTAAATCACATATCACAAAAGTCTATAAAAACCAGATAAGTAGTACTCATTTTTCAACACATTTTACTTAGAAAATAAACTGTCTTCAATAACACCTTAATCTTTGTGCAATTAAATATATGTAATAGGATCATTTTGTCAATTTCTGGAAAAACAGGTCAACAATTCTGAATACAGTAGTGTCTTTAAGTCTGACAAAAGATTATAAAGACCAAACCAACACGCTGAAACATATGACCCATTATATAAATAATTTAGCATAATAAACCTGACATCCTATAACAGTGGTGCACAAATTTTCCAGAAATCGATAATTTAATAGAAGAGCGAAATGAAGCAAGTTACACACACAGAACCCACAAATGCAAGAATCTGGCACCACCATAGAAAATCTAGTTGCCCAGGCAGCCTGGTAACATGATTTGTGACCCACAACCCATGGTACCATCTTTCTCGTAGAACTTTACTAAGTACTTAATTCAAATTAGATTTCTTGCCACTAATTTTCCAGACTTTCAATCATATTTTCAATTTGTGCTGTGCTGCATTTTCTATTGGCCAGAATCCAGTTCTCAGTCTCCCACTGGGAGTAGCCCACTTTCACACATAACAGCTGGACCCAGGCAAACAAATGGATGGGTTTTCTAATTACCTTTTTTTTCAGTAACTGCTTCCAGCCAAGTTTCGTGAGAGTGGATATGAGAACACACACATTCACTTGTCATTTGTTTGAGCTATTGGTGTGATGTTAAGCATCTCAGTAACATGGGAAGTTTTAACATCCTTTATTTAAGTCAGCAAACTAAATTCTAAATATGCAACTCAGTGGAGTTGTGACATGAAAGAGAGCTTCAGAATTTTTTTAAAAATGGAATCAGTGAACAACAGTAAAAAGCTGTCCCTGCATATGCTTGCAAAGGCATCAAAATTACTATTACTCCTCACATAGGCCAACATAAAAGCACATTCACATACATACTGTCAAATCACTTCATTGCCATTTCTATGTTAATTATAGGGACAAAATAACCCATGTCACATTCCAACTGTCAGTCATTACTATGACAAACAAGGCCTTGCAACAAACAGTACAACATTTTACACCCGACAAGAAAAAAGAAAAACTGATGGTGAGAGGCATTTCCAGGAACTGTCTAGCTGCTAAGACTGGAAATGGATTACTATCCTATACACAGCTATTTGCATTTCTTTTACGTGAGCTACTGAAAAAGTTGAGGCACCAAGGAGCACAATGCATACTATTATACACCAAATTAACAATGCACTTACAACACAAACTTACAAGTGTTATACAGTCAAATAATGAAACATGCCACTCTCCAAAAAATTAAAAAATTATAAAATCAACAGAATGTTTTAACAGGACCCTTCTCTTTGCTGGTCATGACAGTCTTACAGAACTACAATGGGTTTGGTAAAAAATATTACACCAGAGAGTGTAACCTAACAACAACCAAGGTACCCCACCTTAATGTATCCATCGCATATTTCGCAGATGACGAAGGTAGCCTTGCCACCAGGATGTGTTCCATGTTTAGCATGGGCTGGATTGCCTGGAGCAATGCCTGTTGGTTGTCGTGGCAGAGGGGTAATTGAGATACTAGGCTGCTGTAGCAGCTTGGCTGCAGGATTCTTGTTGTTTGCACTCTGTTTAACATATCAAAAGCATCAACAATCCATAAAATATACTTACAATTAGAATGCACTGGCTGACAATTACAAGTTACCAGAAATGTTTATGCTAATCTGCTAATGCAAAAGGAAACTGCAGAGAAATATTGATAAAAATAGACGAATCCTCCCTTTCCTTCAAAGCCCATTCATTTTTTGAAGTTACAAAGGATTCTCTCCCACTTTCTACCCTGTCAATGAATTTATGTTCTTCCCTGTATTTAGTACATCCTATACAAATCCTGTCCCTCAAGTGAGGTGAATAATAAAATAAACTTTTATACCAATTAAATACAATATAATCAAAAATCATCCATGCTAAAATTCCAGCCACGACCAATGCTGTTTGACAGTAGCACTGTAGAGAACACAGAACAATACTACCCATCCATCCGCAAACATTTTTTACACATGAAACATGTCAAGATGTGGTAAGGTCTCAAAAAGATACAATTAATTATGACAAGTTACATTACAATTTCAATGCATTCCACATTATACACAACTTGGGTGACTACATTTTGTATCTAGTACAATTCCTCCTTCAGGAGCATTATTATTATTATCATCATCATCATCCTCCTCCTCAAGTGCTACAGTCCACTGTAGGCCTTGGCTTCCAATACAATCTCCACCATTCGTGATAGTCTGAGGCCATTGGCTGTTTGTTATTTATTCCCAGCATATTTAATTAAGCCCTCCTGAACCTCGTCTCTCCACATTTTATGTGGTATTCTTCTTTTTCTTGTTCCTTCCATTGTAGTTGTTGCAATTTCTTTTGGCATTCTGTTACTTTGCATTCTTTCAATATGACCAAACCATCTAACTTGGAAGGATCCTATTAATTTTACAGTATCATCCCCTTGGAATATGTCTTTTAACTTGTTGTTTACGCTCATTCTCCAGTTTTCCCTTCTTTACGAGTCCGTATATTTCTCTCATGATCTTCCTTTCAAATATTCTGAGGGTGTCAATGTCTTCCATGGCCACTGTCCAAGTTTCTGACACACAGGTCAGTATGTCATAGTACATCTTACCTATTTTGAATTTAATTTCAGGACAGGAATTAGGACCTGAAAAGTTTAGTGTGTGATAGGTATGTGCGATTTTGCTGTCATAATTTTGTAATGAATGTCCACAGTTTGTTTTCATTGTTCACAACTGATCCCAAATATGAAAGCTGTCGACTACTTCAAATTTAAAAATCACCTATTTTGAAGGTATCTTCTGCATTGCGTAGAAAACATTTTCATGTATTCCGTTTTCTTTCCACTGATTCTTAATCCCAATTTTTTGCCTTAATTTCCAATGCCAATAATACATAATTTAGAACAGTAATATCCCTGGCAATCACAACAATGTCATCTGGGTACACAAAACTTTGTATGGATTTGCAAGTAATGTTTCTTTTTTTTACAATTCCTTCTAAAGGAACAGACGGGTAACTGTAATAAAGAAATAAATGGAGAAAATTATCAAATTACAGCACATAAAATAAGCAATGTTACAAGTCAAACGTTCTATTACCAAATAAACACAACTGCCACATAACCCTTAACTCTGGAAAGGGCTGCCAAAATGTACTTTATGCATTCCAAAAATATTTAAGATACAATGAAACACGTGGAAGAAGTTCAAATTATGACCGATTTTCAGGATGTTTCCACATTTCTGACTCTGGAGCTTAAAGGTACAAGGTACACCTTTGACAGCTTGCAACACTGTATGTAACTGGTTATGTGATGGGTCGGTATACTTAAGGTCTCCACCTTCCTCTCAGTGCTAGTTGCTACCCTTTGGGGAATGTAACTGCACCACTTTTATGTTGCATAAAGCAACAACAGTGATGTGTGGTACTTCTTACATAGGCAGAAGGTGTGCAAGGTGTTGAAATTCACACATTATGTCCTCTGTATGGGGACAAGTTTCAGTCTTGGAGAAGTGTATATGAGTGGATAAGAATGTTCAAGATAGGACAGACAAGTGTGACTGATACAGAGAGCTCTGGATGTACCTCAACATCAACAGCATTAAAAAACTGGAAGAAGCTAAAGCCATGGATCACAGACAGAAGAGTCACTATCACAAAAATGGCACAAAAATTAAAAGCTAGCTAAACCATTCAAACAAGTTAAGAGGACGATTGTCACAGGGCATTCCTCTGTTACATGACAATGTATTATTTTATACCGCTGCCCATGTGAAGACCACCCTTCAAACACTGAAGTGGAAAGTTCTTAACCACCCACCCTACAGGTCAGACTTGGCTCCTCCTGATTTTGATGCCTAAAGGAGGCACTGAGAGACTGACAATTCACAGATGATGGTAATGTGAGGAGGCAGTGGACGAATGGCTTTCTACAAAACCAAAACCCTTTTATTCTAACACACTTAAAAAGCTTGTAGAATGATGAGAAAAATGCTGGGGGGGGTGGGAATGTAAAAAATGTTAAGTCCAAAAAATGAATTAAAATGTCTGGGAAAAGAGCGCAGAAACTTTTTGAAGATTTGCCGTATCTGGACCACAAATTGCCACACAAGACTAAACATTTTTAACCAGCTGAAGGTCTACCATGTAACATGTATCACAACATTGTGAAATTGGCTTCAGTATGTCAAACTGATATTTAACACCCTGCTGCACTTTTTGAAGAATAGTGTAACTTTTACACAGGCCTCTTCTAAAATTGTTGGTAATGGTGCCACAGTCAATTTATGAGAGCCATAAGTTTCAAGGTTTTATATAATGGACAGGCCCCTAACTTCTCAAACTAAGCATCGTGCTGGCAGTGACAAACTTTAGACACCCTACTTTTTGGCTTGGTGCACAAACTCTTATGCCAAATTGGGGCCATTGTCTTTCCTATCTTGTTAAAATATGGGTCCCTAAACAGCAAGTGTTAGTAGCTCTCATTATTAAATTGATACAAAATGTCAATTAACTAGTATTTCTATCTCGAGTTGGCACATTTGGGTTTTGAACTCTCGGCTTCCACCTACACAGATGATTGTTTACTTGGTGTATTCCATCACTTATAACGAAACTCTCACTATATCATCACAAAACCTAATAAACTGAATGCCTTTTTTTGTCCAGCACCATTTTATGATGTTGACACACATACCTATCTAGTAGCCAAACTGCAAAGCCAGCTACAAAATGCTCTTTTGAGTTTATCTAGCCAACTGGTATACATTTAAAAAAGTTCAAAAGCTCACCCTGTAAAATAACATGAAGGCACAGGGGATATAGCTCTACTCTTTCATTAACCTTGGGGCCAGATGTGGCTGGGTGGACCTTGGGGGCTGGTATCACCAGGTGTGAAAGATCTCACCTCCACTGGGTTTTAAACCCAAAAAAACCAAGAATTTAACAAGTCACTGCACCAACTAATCTACTCCAGCCATCCAGTATGTATTTCAAATGTACCTTGAATGTGCTAAGTCACAAAACATAAAAACTGAAAAGATAATTCAAGAAACACTGTCTATGGCAAAAAAAGAAATTTCATTACTCCAACGAAAATAATACACTAACGTTTCAAGCAATGAAAATGCAAGTCAGAAATTAAGGACTTTACCTGTATAGTGATGGAATTGTTACCAGCTGCAATGTTAGGCACCAAAGCAACAGGTGTTGGTGCTGAAGGAGAACTGCTAGGAGAACTTGGTGGCATTACTGTGAGGCGAGGCACTGAAGAGAGACCACCTGACACCACTGGCATCATTTGACCCTGGCTCCCCACCACCTAAGACAACCAATATCTTATGATTTTCTCAATGCTCAGAAACTAGTAACCAGCCACACCTCCTGTGCTGACTTATTTTTGTATTCTCTTTAAATATGGAAATCAAGAGAAATCACATGGAAATTAAATGACTCATGACAAACTCTGAAAATATTTTATGAAAATGATTTGGTAATACTCCTGGATATCATTTTCACTGGCTATGTAAATGATAAGGTCAAGTGATGTAATCCCACTACCAGATATAACAGTTTATAATTCTTTTACACATGGCCTAAGATCAGTAGGGAGGTCTTACTTGACTCCCACTTTCCCCACTATCACACACTTGCCAGATTAAAATGTTTTTTAAGACATACTACATTTTATTTAAATTAATGGTGTCACACATGGTGTTAAAATTGTCAGCAGAGAAACCGGGAAACCACTGTCATGTAATACAATAATTAAACCCAACATGTTTCAAATAACCTTGCAGAATAAAATGTTTTACTTGCTTCCCCATGTAGATACGATTCAACATGCTTTACCAGAAAAACATAAGAATAATATGAAACTGAATAATATAAACAGAACACATAAAAAATTTATAAAACACTTTGACCAGGCACACAGTTTGTGGAATGGTTTCTATTAATATCTATACCAAAGACAATGAAGGTGTACCAACAACTGTGAAGTCCTCAATTTTGTAACATTTTACAGCTTGACCATCACAAAAAACCACTATAGCCTGCGTTGAGTCCCAATACCAACCTGATAGATCTGACTGCCTGCAATCTGATATGTAGCAGGAAGTAACATTTGGGCTTGAGTGCCTGATGCTGAAGGTCGATACATCATCCCTGTTTCAAACACAAAGAAAGACAATGAGAATCACAGCACCTACACACAGCAAGTTAACACTCCAATCCAATTCTTGTAGCAAATCACAGCACAGGCAAGACATTCAATTGTTACCAAGTCAAAAAAATATCTGAAATGGTGCACACTGTGATTACATACTGCTCTGTACTACTGACTTATCTACAGTCCCAATCACAGATGGGTGAGTGGGGGCATGTGTATGTGCATGTGGGGGGAAGTGGGTCATCCCTCTACATTTACTAATTTTCTATTTGCAATCATGCTTCCAATTTATTCTCACATACCACAGTCACCCAATAAGATGATAATATTTGCCTAATTTATCACCTGAAACATGGTGGTAACAGCATAATCACGCATAAAAAATCTGGTATAGGCACTGTACTAAACACTGTAATGGGTGGGGGGGGGGGGCTTCTAATATTCCAGCAAATTCACCTTCTCCATAACAATCTGCACATATCACAGTTACACTGGCATTTTCAACACACATCCCTTATAGAAAATAAATGTTAGCAATGGAAACTGAATTGTATAACTCATTAAAACAGTTCATACACTAAACACACGCCAAGATCTTATTCTGAAATTCTGCTATTTATGATTATCTCACGAACATACTCGTTCCGACCTGTATTACCGTAATACTATCCATACAATGACATTTCAAAATTGCAAACAGCAAAAGTCATTGGCCTCAAAGAAACTTAAGCTTACAAAATATTAAGCTGGGAAAGATTACAAAAAGGATACAGCAGAGACATGTTTCTGCTGCAGCTAGAGTGAAAGAATCAATGTTATGAGAAGTGGCATGGCATGTAAAACTGGCTGAAAATTCGGTACCTACTTCACAGGCCTATCTTGATTTTCTAGGCAAGTTACACTGCTTGTACAAATGGAGCCATTATCAGCCCATGAAAAGGACAGAAGCTGGAAAATGTGTGAAGGATGTGAATCTCAGACATAACAGTTTCAGTCATCAGAAGTAAATGAACTCTGCATCAGAATACATGAAAACAAAATCAGTCACAATTTTAATGAGGGGGGGGGCCTGGCTGGTAAGAACTGGATATATGATTTTGTAACACAAAGAATGTTGCTCCTCATTCAGCTAAGAATAGCAGTCTACAAACAGCTAAGATCTAATGCTTAATTTTAAAAAATTTAATGCTCTTGCACACTTCTTCTTCTTCTTTTAGTTTCAAACATAAATACATTACCTAGACACACCCAACCCCAAAAATCCTGCATGTGATTATAAGGTGTAATGAATTTACAAACATCCTGACTAGCCAACATTATTCTACTCATTCTGAAATAAATGTATGTGTTAACATTTTACATATATGGATTAATGTATGAGCATGAACACAAACTACTAATTATGTAGTGACATTTGTATTAATGTTACATGTTTCAACCTAACAGAATGTCATAATAAGACACCACAATTTACAATTTCTACAATCTGATCATCTACTGATAAGTTGAAACATGTTGCATAAATAAAATACACATATGCTATTTGTGTTGACTCACACTATATAATTATTAGCTGCTGCACAAGTGGATGTTTACCTTTAAATATGCACAAACTAACTTATCATCTCCTCACTTCATTCTAGAAAGGACCATAGCTATCTCATTGTTAATGCATATAAGACAATCACCCAGTGTCATAATTAAGTTGTACAGCACTGCCATGCCTTATGGTGTACACTACACAAATTTAAACATACTCACAAATATAGTACATAAAATTAAAGATTATTTTTTAAGCATCCACATGATGTACTTACCTTGTCTGATTGGGGCAGACACAACTCCGCGCTGGGGAGGTACCTTCATGTCTGGCATGTTATATCGCGCATGTATAGGAGGTCTTCCTCTGCCACGTCCCAGTCCTGGTGATGTCAGAGACGGTGCTGGCACCAACTTGGGAAGCAGGGCATGATGAGGTTGAACCTGCTTCCCTGCCATTGCTTGGTAAGCAGCTGCACCAAGTCCAAGCGCAGCTGGACGACTGCGAGAAACTCGTGGAATTTTTGCTGGTGGTTCCCAGTCAGGTGGTGGTTCCTGATTACGTTCAGGTTTGTGTTTTTTAGCACACGACAATAAATGGCGTGTCAGTTTACCCTTCTGGTTGTCCTCAAAGGGGCAGTTTGGGCACTGATGAAATGCTGGAGCACGTTCCAACCTACCACGCACATTATGCTCAGCTTCCATGTGAAAAAGAATATCATGTGGACTCCGTACCTCCAATGGGCAGAAATTGCAGCGATACACATAATTCCGCATGTGCGGTGTTTCAAGATGCTGTGCCATAACAAGGGAAGACTCAGTCTTAAAGCTGCAGTACTCACACTTCTTCTGCTCCAAATGAAATGGTTCATTATTTTCCTTGCTTAGTTCCAAGGTCTTCAGTAGTGAGTTTATGGCAAACTGGGTAACTGCCCCTCCTTTTCCACCATCTCGTTCACGTTTCCGTTTCTGTGATCGAAGCAGCTCTGTCTGCACATATTCCTGAACAAGGTTTACACCAATCTGTATAAAAAACTTTCCTAAAGGGTTGTCAAAATATGTAAGTGGTTTGTTGTGCTTCTCTATAGGTTTAGGAGGGTCAGCAAGTTTATCTTTCTTGTCTTCACCTGGCGGAGGAGCCGAACTTTGATTTTCAGGGCCATTTCTGCTTACACTTTCCTCATTCTTCCTTGGGTCTTCAGATTCTTTCTTTTCTTCCCCACTTTTGTCTTCATTTGGCTTTATTTGGCTTTCACTTTCTCCTTCCATCCCTTTGGCTTTTGTGTCTTTATCACCACCTTCACTTTTGCACTTATTCTGGTTTGCATCAGACAAATCCTTAGAAACAACAGTGTCACCATCACTATCACTGTGTTTGCCTTCTGTTCTTTTATCAATGCCTTCCTCCTGTGTATTTATTTCAGAACCTTCCTTGTGTGTTTCCTTTTCATCCGTTAAAGCTTCATTGTCACCTTCTGTATCCTTTTCTTCCTTCCTGTTTTCTTGGTCTGTTTCTCCTCTATCACTAGTCTCTTTTTCTTCCTTTTCTTGCCTCTCTTTTCTCTCCCTTTCTTTCATTTCTTCTATTTCTTTTCCTAGTTTTTCTATATATTCCTTTAAAGGCCTAATCGGAGGTTTCTCATATACATAAGGTACTATAAATGATGGAGCCTCTACTACATACATATCATCTGTAAGGGTGGGCAGAATCTGAGGTGGTTTAGGAGCTGGAGGTGGTGGTTGCAGAAGAGAGCTACTCACACGTGTAGATGAATGTGAAGGATATATCCCCTGAGCAGGTACAGCAACTGGCAGTACTGAATACCCTGATGATGAAGCGGGTGGAACAGATGGTAATGTTCCTGTAGGAACAGATGGTGTTTGTGAAGGAGTAGATGGTCCCTGGGAGACAGGAACAGGTCCACGACCTGACAAAATTGAATTTGTATCAATAATAACTAGTGTGGGTTCTTTTTTACCTCCTTTTACACCTTTTGTTCCTGTAGCTATTTCTACAAGACGTTTAGTATCATTCACAACAATTGTGGTTTTTCTTGCACTGCGTGCCTTACTGTTTTCCTTGTCATCACGGAAAGGATCTGATGAAAGAGGATCAGCCAAAGGGTCCTCTGGTGTAATCTCCTCTATATCAGGGTCCTCTTCCTTCTCTACATAGCTCTTCTGAGCTTTGCTAAGATTACGGGAACTACGGCGAGGTGTCACATTCAACAGAGCTGAGCTCTTACGAGACTTTTTAACCTTTCCTGGGGTATCTCCACCCTTTGAATCTGATGCATCTGTGTCTCCATCTTTCTTATCATCTTCCTTTTCTGCAGTCTCACAAATACCTTCAGAACTCTCATTTCTGGGAGATTTTACTGATTTTGAAGATTTCATGGAATCATTACTAATTTCCTCAATATCTGGACTTACAGTATTAACTGGCTTCACACCCTCCTTAACACCTTCAGATACTTCCTTGGAAACATCGCCCCCCCTTTCAGGATTAACACATTTCCCTTTAGAACTATCTCCTTCATTATCACTACCATCAGCTTCTTTAACACTACCTATATGATTAGCATTTTCAGATTGTTTAGTTTTATCGCTAACATCCCCTTCACATTCACGATCTAGGACCTTACTCTCTAAATTACAGGAGTCATTATCCTTGTCCTTACTGGCTAACACTTGTTCTTTCCTATCTTCAGATATATCATGATGTTCACCTTCATCGCATGTTTCGGCACCTGAACCTTCACTGTTATCTTCGGATCTTACATGGTTATTTGCAGGACTTGAAATCTCTTTGCCAATGTCTGTATCCATAGCTTCCTCATCTAAAATATCACCAGCATCACTGACAGCATCATGCCCAGGAGTTTCATTGTCATCTGAACCACTCTTCTCAACTTCCATTTCATCATTCTTATCTAAGTCTTCATTCAGAAAGTCTTTCTCTTCATCTTCCACACCATCATCATCATCATCATCATCATCATCATCATATTCTTCCTCTTCCTCCTCTTCCTCTTCATCCTGATTCCTAGGCACTTCAGTTCCCAAATCCTTGCACATGTCTGATTCACTCACATTTTTACTGCTAGGCACTTTCAAATCTTCCCCTTCACTGACAGAGTTTTCTGCATTATTATAATCTTTACTACAGTTACTTGCATTATCCGATAGTGAGTTTTCACTGATATCTAAACTTTTATCACTCACTGCATCACCTGTCAAGGATTTAGTGACAATAGTGTCATGCTGTGAAACATTCTCACACACCTCCATCTCGTCTTCACAAGAACCATTCACTTCTCCATTAACACGAACATCACCTGTAAAAAAAAAAAGACCAAATTACATTCTTGGCCATGACAAACTTCTAGTTGTACACTCACAAGGGGAAAAAAAATTTTACAAAAAATAGTTACTGCAAATAATAATCATAACACATTTTTAAACGCCAAACTTCACCAGTTATCTCCCATATACTTCTTACATATTTTAAGCAAAATATTAATAAGCACAAAACCTTCCCTCACAAGTATATTCCTAACAGATTCACACTGTTTTAATTTAAATAATCTGGCAATGTTTCTATCACTTGAATTCTTACCTTGGCACATTATCACAATATCATAATTCTAATCATAGCAGTTAACTGTTATCAGTATCAGCTGTCTGAAAAGCAAGACTAAGCCAGTAACATATTGGCATTATTTGTGGCTCTTGTCTAAACCACATCACTTGAAGTGCTGTAATGAAGGAAACCAATACTAATATTCAAGAACACATCCCACAAGTAATAGGTTTCTGCTGTCACACCAAGACTGATCCTCTGTCTCTTCAACACAAATCTTTCACCCAAACACAATGCAGATCAAAATTTCATACTAAGTACATGCAGCAGTATCCTTCCTCATGTAATGACAGTCATTCAATTAGTCAGGAAACTGTCCACATTCAACAGAATAAAGGTAAGTACATTACCACATACAAAAGAATGTCACAACAACCCAACCTCTGCGACACCTACCAGCCAACACTCCCAGTCCATTTCTATAATCAGTTTAATATGAACCCTCCTATGGCTAATCTGACAAGTGGTCTCATCACTTGAGGCTTTCTGTCAAATACTGAAGGCACTTCACATCTCCCCATACATACAACATGCTTTATCCATCTTGTCATATTCAATTAGACTGCACCAACATCAGCTAGTAGTGTACAAATCGCAAAGCTCCTTACTACACAATATTGTCCATCATCCTGTTGCTTTAATTCTCTTAGGTCCAAACATTCTGATCACTATCAACAACCCCAAACTTCATACAACAGTCTGTTTGTCTCCCAACATTTAAGATAAATACACTGCCTCCACTTGTAGGGCTAAAAATGGAGGCAGCACTCTTACTACATGGTGTAACAAAACAATGCAACCATATGAATCTCCCACCTCCATAAAAAAAAAAACCCTGTATATTTAGTGTTGGAGAAATCTCCAGCACTAAAGTATACAGTTCATCACTCAGAATCCTCAAATCTACTCACAGATTTCTCAACTAATCGAGTTCTTTATTTCAAAATCTTAAAATATAAAATGAACAGTGAACACATTTAACTGCAAAATCCTGCAACATATGTTCCTTACTTCAAATACTAAAATATATAAAATCAATAGCCACTCATAACCCAAACTTCCTCCAAAATGTAATTGTCAACCAACCAGCAATCTTTCTGAATACCACAACACTTATCTAAAAACTGCTTATAATATAGCATCTGAACTGAGCTCCATTTAGAGGCAAAACATAAGCCTCCTCCCATACACACTTCACATGCCACCAATTACTTCAATCACAACAATTAAAATCAAAAGACTACTCAGAATAAAGAAGTCTCACCTACTTGCCACATTATCTACAACAGAAAATTACATCTTTACACACTCCAATTATCTTTTTATACCAATTAACTGCACTAATAATATCTCATAAACACACACACACAAAACACCCATTACCAGTAACTCTTCTTGGTATTTTTGGATGTATTACCTTAAGA
>Ga0123352_10001047_pt1 | contig 35729 bp, 23 predicted proteins | sample TergutLab28metaG_FD_89700 | JGI IMG/M metagenome (GOLD analysis project Ga0123352, IMG submission 89700) | Labiotermes labralis P1 segment gut microbial communities from Petit-Saut dam, French Guiana - Lab288 P1 | ecosystem: Host-associated > Arthropoda: Insects > Digestive system > Gut ...
AACTTGTTCTTGTAGGTGTCTTTGTTAGGTGTTTGGTGGTTTTGGGGTTGGGTGGGGTTGGTGGTTGGGTGTGGGGGTGGGGGGGGGGGGAGGTGGAGGGGGTGTGGAAGAAAACATCTATCATAGGCTTTTCCTTCAAATTTAAGGAAATGAAATATAGCCCTCTGTTTATGAATTGGTTAATTTGGGAAAAACTGTTCACCTATTTTTATAAGAAATTTAAGTCTGTGAATTGCATGCATTATATAAAATGTAGTGTAAATAGTTTATTACTTACATAATTCTGATTGCTGCAGAAGGTCTGTGGCATCTTGGATCACTATTTTATTATGACTTACACTGTTCATAATACAGGGTGATTTACATATTTGCTTTGGTATGTTACTTGAGTATGAAACTCTGTGCACAGGCCTACATCACTTTTTGTGCACTTATACACTGTGCCCTTTTTCTGGCTGTGGACAACTGAAGATAGCAGCAGAGTTTGCTGGATTTCACAGGCCGGTGTTGGTTATGGTGGCTCTGAAGCTGCACAACATTTGTTGCTCCCTCACATGGTCTTTCAACCAATCTGGGGTGGGGCAGTCTTGGCTTTCATCAACTTCATCAATCAAATCCCTCACCACAAAGAGTCTGAAATCTTAGCTACATTTACCCCCACTTAAAAATAACAGATCCAACTGTTGAGTACTGTTAGATCCAGAAGGTGGAAAAACAATTTCATGGTCCACTTGAAATTACATCAACTTATCGAAAAGCTGTTGGCCATGTGCCGGTTATACTGTTCCATGATGTAAGGTTTCACAGGGTGGTTGCTGTCATCACAAAAATTTCCTTCTGCTGGTGGTGGGTGTGTGTTGGTCAGCATGTAAACTACTTATCTGTCCTTCCAAAGTAATGTGCTCAAACCTCCCCTGATCTTCATCCTTACATCACCCCTTTTCAGTTTCAGTTGTTTCAGTCCAAAGTCACGGGGCATGTCTTTTCTGTTGGGCCATACTGTTCTGCATGTTCTTATTTTATGTCCAAGTCATCAAAAGAGTCTTGCCGATGAAAAGAAATTGTCCATAAATATTGTGTGTCATAAACCTTCAGCTCAGCAAGTTAAATGTCTGACAGTTGTGTGTGTTGCAGTCATGTCTTCATTGGCTGAACCTAACATATTGAGAACCATTTGTGTTCTTGTTATCAGTTTTGTCATGATGAGAACAGAGATGGTTCGTGAAACTTTCATTGTTTTGCACTTCAGCCACCTGATGCAGCTGATAACGTTAGAGATTTCACTATATTTAGTCACCATGAACACTTCGGATATTAAGTTTTTACGGGTATTAATTTATTGCCTGTGTGTTCAGGTACATAGGTGCAATGATTTGCCATAACATTTTGTAAATATGCCATGTTTTTATGTCTGTTTTGCTGGAATGATGTTTACGTTGCTCCTTGACATCCTTACAACTGAATCAGCTTCTGGTAGTGTTGTTTTTTTTGCATAGTTTCCACCCACAGTCCCAGTTCACATTCCCACTAGTTGCTTTATTTCCTTACCCCATATACATATAATCTTGTGATTTGCTGTATAAAAAGATATTCTCCCACAGTTGCTAGTTTCAATTTTCAGGTTACCATCAAGTGTGTCTGGATGTGCAAAATTGTTGGATGGTTTGGGACTTGGACCTTCCAGTGTAACACCAGTGGGACCTTCTGCACCTGCAAGGACGCGGTTGCCACCACCAGGTTTTACAACTGCACCAAACCACATGAATGCTTTTGGTCTCGGTATTCCAAGAGCGCCTTCAAATAACAGTAAGAACTCGTCATACATATGCTTCTTATTTTGTGAGAGTGTACAGGTAGATGTAATAAAATATGGTGGTAGTACCTGAAGTCATGAGCATCGTGGAATTACAACAAAATGCCAGGCAGTGCTGCAGTGTGTGGTATATGATGACTTAGTTCCATCTGCCATCTCACACCAGAATGAAAACTGCATTGCCTGCTCCAGTCATTTGCTTATGCTACATCATGAAAAAATGACTGGCAGGGGCATGTTTTGGCAATGTGCATTAATATAATTTCTTGTGAAGGAGGAAATCCTCATACCAGATATTCATACATGATTTCAACATGTATATGAAGACACTGCATGGGCAGTAGCAGTGTCAGATGGTAGGTAAAACATTTTAGGATGGGAACACAGATGTTGCTGATTAGCCCCGTTATGCTTGGCCAAGAGCTGGCTGTACTTCAAAGGAAAAGTTGGAAAAAGTGATGAGCCCAGTAGAGATAAGCAACACTTGACAAAAAAAGCACATGATGCTGTGCTCTGCTTCATGAGATGGTAGAAAGTTTGGGATACCGGAAAGTTTTTTTCATTGCAGTTGCTGGAACAATGTGCTGTTGAAGGTAACAAATTTCTTCATGGCATCATAACAGGTAAGGAAAGCTAGTTCTGTCACTTTGATCCAGAAACAAAACAACAGAGGGTGGAAAAACATCGTACAGCATCTCCTAAGAAAAAGAATATGAAAACAGTGCCCTCAGACAGTAAGTCTATGAGAACCATTTTTTGGGATGCTGAAGGATGCACAGTGATAGTTTTTGGCACAAGGGAAACCCATGAATGCTGCTTGTTACCTGCAGACACTTCTGGAGCTTCATTGTGCACGTCATGACAGATGTCCAGGGAAGAAAAGGATCATCCTGCAACACATCTATATACTGCATCTTTGCATGGAGAGGATTCAGTTGACTGGCTGGAAACTTCTTCCACATCCACCCTACAGTCCAGATGTAACCCCCTTAGATTTCTGTTTGTTTGGATTAATAAAATAGCAAATGTAAGGCAGGCCCTAGGTGATTGGTGAAGTTGTCCAGAAAGCTGTTTTTGTTTTTGAACTGCTGGAACTGAGTTATGTGGCAATGGGATCTTCAAATCTAGACAGAAGTGTAGAAGTTGGCATGGGGATTTTATAGAAAAATGAATACAGTTTGTAGGTTTGACATACTTGTTGTGATCTGCTTGATCGTGAAATTAATGTGCTCATGACTTTTGGTATTGTCCTTGCTTTATGGAGGTCATTAGGTGCATAAAATGAGCACCTCACTGGAGTTTATCTTTTTATTTAGATTCTGGATTTATTGTTGTATTTTGCCGTGAGCACCTGGGACAAAACAAACAAAAATTTTAAAAGGTATGCATGTTTATTTAACTTACATACTTTGCTAAGCACTGGTATTTTCTGTCCTGCATTTACTGGATGTTACTGTTTAGTTTTTTATACTGGGGTGTAATTTGTTTCTGAAACCAAGCCATCTGTGTTGAAAGTTTGAATGGTTTACTTTCTTTCTTCATTCAGATGCAGAGATAGTCTCAAAACATGCTGCTGTTGTTTCACACACTCCCCACTCCCTTCATGATCACCTCATTTTGTGCTCTATGAACTGTTTAGGTGGTAAAATGTTGAATGATCTAAAGAAATGAATGTTCTTTTTCCCCACCCTTTTTTGTTTACGGTAGAGAGAGATTTATTTATGATGCAACTCATGATTCTGAATGTCTTCAGATGTGGAAGGTAAAGGGGAGCAAGTTAGGATTCTGTTCTTATGTACCTTTTATTTATTTGCAGGTAGCAAAATTCTTCCGTTCATGGGTCTGGGAAACAATTCATCGAATAATGGTTCCTCGTCTCCGATTCCTCAAACCGTATCCAACCTGCCTAATAATATTGCACACTCGTCTTCATTAAATTCTCAGCAGGGGTCAAACCAGCAGTCAGTCTTATTTTCTTCAAACGGAAGTCAGAGTGCTACAAATAATCATACTCTAGGACTACAGAATGGTGGTGGTACCATCCATGCTGGTGTTACTAAGACTGCAAGCGAATCTTTCACAATGAAGGAATGGCCTGAAAATGTGAGGTCACTGCTGCCAAACTTGAATGGTGGTTCACACAGTCAGGGTGTGCAATTTGCAAGCTCCAGTAATCCTCTGCCTCCACCTGCTTTTGGTGCGCCTCATCCACCTGTGCAAGGAAACTCACAAAAGGGTAAGTCATAAAGTTAATGCAAACTTAATACTGAATTAATTAGATTGAACCTTACTATTTTGCCTGAATGAAAAAGATTTTTATTTCTAGGTGTTTCTTTGAACACTAAATTTTGCTGTCTTCCATTCCGTCCAAAACTTGATGAGATGATGCTGTATAGTGTGGAAGTTGAGCGGTGTTTGTTATTTTGTGATCTTAAAAATGTGCATCACAGTAGACATTTAATGTTCATTTTATGAAATTCATTATACACACACACACACACCACACACACACAAAATAAGTTTTTGAAATACTGCCACATTTTTGGTGTATGACCCCATGTTTGGCACTTCTGTTCATAGTACAGGTGCCCCATTTGTGATTTTTTTTGTTAGGCATTTCTTTCCACATTCCTAACAGTTCATTGTTTATATTATTCACCCTGTCATATTCCATTTGAAACTACATAGCCTCAGAAGGGACAGAACATTACATACTGACCAAATAACATCACATCCTGATAAATTGCCACATACAGTGAAATGAAATGATACAGAACTACTGTTTTTGTTTTAAAAAAATTATGTGTAGGGTACGTTAGCTTCTGTCGTCCTAAGAGACCATATGCTGGTCTCTGCTTTTACTTGGTAGCAGTTTAAATGTCCATGCTAAGGCAAAAAAAAAAACTCATGCCATCATAAATAATGGTTGATTTGAAAATTTATTTTTAAATAAATTAATGCAGAATGCAGTTACATATAAAAGTATGTGTGTTTACACAGCTGTAAGGGGGCATCTTTTGCCATTGAAAAAATGATTTTATTGTTTGTTCAATTAAAATCCGTATGCACAGTTCTTTTCACAAGTTACATTTTTTCCCTTCCCTTCCCCTCATATCTTTATAGTGATCCATCTTAGGTCTGATGAATGTGTTCTTAGCTGAACTTGCACCTAGTAATTGTTCCTTTCCTCCTATATTGCCAGACACTGGACTCAGGAAGCGCTGTATTTCCCATTTAATATGCTGTTTTAGTCTATTATCATACCCAATAACGGTGACCACCACAGTAACAGAATCTGATGGATTTACATGATTTCATTTTATAGTTACAGTAAGCACTTTAAAAACCGTGTCTTGAAGTGAATAACATTGAGTACATTGATTGATTGATTAATTCCATTGGGCACATTAAATTGGTTTCATACAGACATTACAAAGGATCACTTCACAGCCACAAATTAAGTAAGATTTGGTAAATGGCATTTAGTTTGGTATTGGGCATCCATGCCAAAGTATATTAAGAAAAGATGATTTATATCCCAAATGGATACTTTTTATGAAGTCCAGAAATACTTTATTTTATTAAATACTGATCATATAAAAGTGAAGGCTTGAATTTTACATACAAAACACTGTTTGTAATTTATATTCATTGCATAAAATGGTGTTTTTAAATGTATTATTATATACATTATGTATTAATTTAAATTGATGTATTTTAATTGTATGGTGTAACCCCCCCCCTCAAAGCATGGGAAACCAAATTTGTAATTGGTGTGAAACTCTGGGGCTCAATCTACCCCATGGCATCTGCATGAGAAAACACTAGTCCAAACATAATTGTTCTCTGGTAGTCAGAGACATTAGTGTTACAACAGGATACAGTGCAGGAAAAACATATATATTGTGCTGTGGAAATACATGCAAAAATAAAATGTCTCATTGTATGCAAAATTGTTATTGTATTTGCATTACAAAAATGTGCACCAAGACTAGCAATATTTGTGAGTATAAAGAGACCTAAATGTAGTGGTGTGTATCATGAAAATACAGATGCTAATTAATAATCTTACATTGGGCCTAAAATTTGTATTTCTATTTCAAGATGCCACCTGTCTGTATAATACCAGATTGTATAGTAAAGATTGCTTCATTTTCAAGCTTTTACAGTTTGTACATACAAATATTTATTTTGGGAAGTATATATACCAAAATTTATTGTAATAATTTCAGTTTGTGTGCACCATTGGTGAGATAGTGGAAATGCATTTACCAGGGGATGTGTGTGTTCAACAAACATTTTTTTCCACCTTTGCAATGTACTGATTCCATAGTGTTAAAATATATTTCATGAAGTCAGCAGCAGATGCTGAACCAACAGCTGCCTGTTGATGGATCTTGGATTTCTTCATGCTTCTTAGACTTATTCTGAATTGGGTACTTACTGCTATATTCATGGTACTGTGACAGGGACTATGCTATGGACTGGACTATTGAGGAAATAGAGTTCAATTTCTGTCAGGCACAAGAAATTTTTCTCTTTCTCCAAGTATCCAGGCTAGTTCTGGGGCCCACCCAGTCTCATATTCTGTGGGTATCAGGAGTGAAGCATCTAGTGCCAAAATTAAGAATGAGTAAAGTTGTACTTACACTCCCCCATATATCTTTGTAGCACACACAGGCACAATTTATCTGCTGAAATAGTCTGCTGGCGCCCAGCGATGCAGGGAGGCTAGGTACACTTATTTACGTAGTTGCTGTAGAAACTTCTCAGCCTGTTCCTGCAAGGTACACTTATGTATGTAGTTACTGTGGAAACCTTGTAACCTGGGCAGGCAAGACACATCCATTTACATAGTTATGCACATCTCTTGACTTGAGTAGGCAGGGCACACTCATTGATGTAGTTACCATGGAAACCTGAAGAATGTGTGTGTGTGTGCGTATTATACTTTTATAGTGGTACCTGTAGTTAGTGTGGAAACCCAAATAATTTATGTGTATGTATACTATACTTTAGTATTAGTGCCCAGCGACCCATTACATAATTACTTAGGAAACCTGATTTAGTGATTTCCATTACATATCATCTGTGTATCTGTGAGACTGGACTCTGTGTATTGGTGTCTACTGCCATCTGGTGGCACTCCATGGAACTCCAGCGTTGGTGTGTGATATTTGATCTGACAGACTGACATCACTAAAATATAGTGTTGTATGTTTATAATAATGTTTATCCTTGTTTAATGCAGGGTGGAGTGGAGTTGGACCTTGTACTGACTGGACAACTTTAGATCCTGCAATTGTGTCCAGTTCACGCCCACAAAACTACCTTGCAGTGACATCATCAACAAATCATCATCCACCGCTGAATACATCTACAAATCCTGGTCTCCATCTTCTACACAGCACGGGTTCAATTCCTCAGCAGAGCAAGCCACCAGTGGAGCAGCAAAATACGGCCATGTCGAGTGCAAACCCACCATCAGCGCCTATAGCCATACCACAGATGCATCAGTTGCAACAGAATAATGTTGGTCATTGGTTGAGGTCATTATCATCGGAAGAAGGTAGTTGTGTTTTCTATAGCTCAAATGTTCTGGGTGGTAGCTCGGCGGATTGGGCTACCAACACTAATCATTCGGGCAGTGTAAACGGACAGCAGCAACAGAATCATATTTTCTATGGCTCAAATATTCTTGGTGGTGGCTCAGCGGATTGGGCAGCCAGCAGTAATCATTTGGGTAATGCAAATGGACAGCAGCAACAGAACCACATGGTTGGATCACCAAACTCAGATTCGGTAACAATGTCAGCACCACCCCCACCAGGTTTCTCTTCCATGAGGCTTGCAGCCATGCAGCAGGGAACAGGCACTGCCAGCTGTATCCAGAAGAAGCAGTGCTCCTTGGTGAACACAGACATGGGGCAAATTGAAAGTGAGTTAAGCCATTTTATTTCTCCCTATTTTCAAGCTCATAAGTTGTGTGATGTCCTTAGCTGTCACTGACATTCGTGTTGTCAAAAATATGAAATTAACAGAATATTTTCTTTTTACATTCAACATCATATATATTCATTGTGGTTGTTAGTGTCATTTTATCATCATCATCCACTGATATTTCCACCAAGATGAGTCACCCTGTGACAGGTTTTCTGATCTCTGTAAACACTTTCCTGCTCTTTTTTGTTTATTTTTTGTCATTTATTCTCATTACCTTGTCATTATTATTCCTTCTTGTGGTCATTCTTTATTCAACTTCTGTGGTATTTTATACTCTTGAATTGAATTTTGTTGTTTCCAATACATTACATGCATCCATACCACTATTTGTAACCACTGGGCACATAATGTCAGGTGTACACCACAATTGATGTGATGCTCAAATTTCCATACGACAGGTTTAACCAACAGCCCATTATGGCCTGTAGTATGCTTCCCCCATTTAAATTGCTGATCATGCCAGGCATTTATTCATGCACCAGAGGTTAATTTGATGAAAGTTTCTGGTAATTCCATTCTTACTCATATTTCAATACTCTGTTTCAGATTATTTCTCCCTGTTTTTGTACTTGTAGACTCTTTGTCTGTATGACTGTTCAGATTCTACATACACACTAAAAATGTCAAAAGGTTCCTTCTTCCTGTTTTGTTTTGTTTTGTATGGGTGTGGGTGTTTGTTGAGTAGGTGGGTTACAATCTCTTTTTGAATAAATTTGTGTGTGTGTGTGTGAGCATGTGCACGCGCGCATGTGCATTCTTGCACATACATAGAAGGAGAGAGTGAAGGGGTACTGTAATTTATTTCCTTATTCTTAAGTCAAGTCATGTCAAAAATTTCAATTCAAGTATGGTTTCCTGGATATACTCGTATATTTGTGATTAGTGCACTGATCTCTGAATTTTCATTACTGCCATTAAAATATAATTTCAGCAATTTCAAACTATCACATGCATCTTGCGCATTTTAGATATAATACCAGAGTTGTATATTTATGCATGTGGATTCTGGTGCTGAGCTGAGAACTCACAGAGAAGCACAGCAGAGTTCAAAGTGAGGATTGTGGTGGGCTGTTGATAATGAGGGTCATAAGTACAAAATGGCACTTGTAGATACCATTAAATTTGTTCTTTAAATGGCTGCTACTACACTGACTTTTTTTTTTATCTGAAAATTTGCTCTTCTGACATTTAGTTGGTAATTAGTGTTGAAATTCTTAATTTTATGTATGGTAAACAGTAGTCATTGTGGGCATCATAAAACACTGGTGCTAAAATTTCTGTAGGCCAAATGTTCTCTCCATGTTAGGTAGGTCTGTTATATGTGTCATGGCATGTCCTGATTTGGATGGAGTTAACCTCCGCATGTGGAAGTAGCCACATTTATGTTAAATAAGCATATTTGTATAGTCAGTAAGGGGTAATCATACGGCATAGAAATTAAATTAAAAGGTAAATCATTTCCAGAAGAAAATGTGACAGGAGCCTGCATTTGGTTTGGTTCTTTGCACTGCTTAACGAATGGAAATTGAAGATGGAATGTGTAATGTTAGTGATCCCTTTGGAAGGAAGGTCAGTAGAGTGTGACACATTTTTGAGGGTTTGTTGTACTATTAATAGGCTGGCTTGTGGAAGGTAAGCCCCTTGTGTTCAATGAAGTCTCCTGTATAGCAGTCCTGGCAGCTGTTTTAGTATTTTGCAGTTTAAAATCACCCTTCACAAGATTAATAACAGATTTATGTTTCTGAATAGGGTTGTTGTACTGTTGTACCAGGATTAAATGTAGGAACACTTCTTATGCAAGTAGTGATGGGTAAACAGCCAACATGTGTGTCAGTTTTGTTAATTTATTATGAATGTAGCTCAATCGTGTGATTTTTTTATTTAGGCACATTCACAAAATTGCAAAATGACTATTAGTTCCGTTGCGTCCGTCTGTCTGGCTGTCCACGTGGAACAACTCAGCTGTCACTGAACAGATTTTGTGAAATTTGATGATTCTTTTTGAAAATCTGTCAAGGAATTTCAAGTTTCATTAAAATCTGACAAGAATAATTGGATACTTTACATGATGCCCCATGTAATTTGTGATAATATCTTTGCTGAATTCCTCTTAGAATGAGTAATGTTTCTGACAAAAGTTGTAGAGAAAATCCATACACACATTTTATATCCAGTACCTTTTTCCCCAAAAATCGTGCCATTATGAAATAATGTGGAAAAATATATGGCAGATCCAGACAGGCCACAGATGACAATATAATATGGTGCATGAATTTTGCATGTCAGGTAAGTAAGGCTACGGACACACCCTTAGAATATGTAATGCTTTTCTATGGCACCAGTTTTTACACATGTAAACCTCAGTATTATGTTATATATATGTTGCCTGTCATTTCCTTTTATTGTGACTACCATAGGTGGCAGTAGTCAGCTGTTCCATTAAAGAAGCAGGCTAGTTTTATAATGGAAAGTAGTTCCTTAACCAAGTATTAACCTCTGTGTTGGAATTTCTCACTGCCATTTAAATACTGAAATGTGTTTGAATGGGATCTGTTACCTTACCATTGATGACATAATGACCTGTGTCACTATCTTATGGTTGTGCTTCAGTTGATTTGATGTTCTGAAGGTGTATTTTGTGGGTGTACTGGCACAGTGGTTAAGGTGCTGTGCTACAAATCGGAAGGTCGCTGGTTTGATCCCAGCTGGTGTCATTGGAAGGTGGCTGGTGCATAAGGCTGACAGCCTTACCACCATCCTGCGCCGTTGTCATGTAATCTGGGAACCTTAACTTCCTGGAACCATCTGGGCCACTCCAGGCCTGTAACAGGACTGCTTTACCTTTTTTCACTAGACGTCTGATCAGACATGGATGAAATTTTACTAACAGAATGGCTGTTAAATCATATGACCTTTTGTTCTTACAGTGCAGGTACTTGACAACTACAGTAACAAATCCAAATGATAATCTTTCAGTTAACATAACCTTACCATTACTATATAAGAATTATGGGATATTACAATATAATCCCACTGTCTGTCATGACAATGGGCAGCAGTGAATGCTAGGCATCTAAACCCCCAAAGGCAACAACAAAACTTACATAATGTAAGAAAGAACAGCGTGGGTGATGGTAACAATTCTTCAGTCTGAGTGATGATACATGTATCATTCTTAAAATTTAATGTGGGTCTTGGTGTGATATGAAGTATCAGTATTATGGTGATAGACCCCTTGGAAGGAAGTATCAGAAGCAGGTGGGAGTCAGACATAGGTGGCTCAGAGTCATGTCCATTGTCAGGCTTGTGGTGTTGGCAGTATTAATTGTTCTGATTTAAATACCAGAGTGTTGTTTTAGTTTTGTGGTGAAATATAAAATTTTTGGTTCACTGTTACTAATAAGTAATAGTATTTGAACACTGGAAGTATTTGTTTTTCTTTGCTTCTCTAATAAAATATTCAGATGTGTTCAGGGGTCAATTGTTCCTATTGTTCATTGGGTACTGGGGGTTCTTTCCCAAAGAGTAAAGTGACTGGGGTGTGAAGTTGACCCCTTACCTCAGAGGGATTGCTTCATACATATGTGCCAAAGATAGTAGGTACTTTCTTTCCAGACTGAAACCCAGAGCACTTGAAAAAAACATTCAAAATTCCTAGTTGTTCCACACTACTAATTGAGTTTAATGCAGATAAAAAGGCATGTTAATGAAAGTAATTATTTCATATAGCACTGTAATGCATAAACGCTTGTATTGCAACAAACAACAATTGTGATATTGGTATAGGACACTTAGTCCCCAACTTTTCATGAACTGCCTTGTGTTCTGTTAACAAATTTAGTGGCAATTAACATGAATACTGAGTTTTCCTTCATAAGGCATGGGCAATGGACACATCTGTTTAAATATATGCAACTGTTTTACACAGTTTACTTTTTGAACTGAAGAAGTACCTATGTTAGTGTGCAACTTAGTACCCATTTTTATTTTAGCTACATGATTGTTTATTTTTGAATTGGTATTATTATTTTGTTGGAGGGGGGAATATATTTTTGATACCTGATATGTGAATTATGAAGTATATTTATTATAGTTCCAGATATCAGTCAGTAAATGGAATTCTTCAAAGGAAGGAGGTGGATAGAATTGAGGATTTGAGATGATGGAAATGAAAAAGCAGGACACTGACATGTCACTGTAAATTTCAGTGTGAGTTTTTGTAGGGCTCAGGAATGAAGGAAGTAAAATAAAAATCAAACTACACAATGAGCATCATAGTTGATTGGTTAGTATAGACATATCCCACAGTACAACAGTTTTACACTCTTTGAAAATATGGTTGCATCATGAATAGATGTATATCATTTTCCCGTAGGCTTGGATTTTACAAATTAGGATCCATTCCATGACATCTAGAATAAATATAAAATTCCTGAACATTTTATAAGTATGCATTGGAAATGTCACTAAACACTTGTTTAATCTTCATTTAAAAAATGCAGTTGAGAATCTAACATCCCACTTTTTAATTGAGTGACTTGCAGAGTGCAATTATGAGTCTGTGTGGAGGCTGCAGGAACAGAAGCTTGTTTTGTTGACTGTAGTAGTGCATTTTAGAGACTTCAGTGAATATCTCTTCAGCTCAGTGTGAACAGAAGCATTCTTCTTGTTCCTCCATGCAGCACCTTGTACCACTGACTCCTGAATACTTTTACACACCTTTGAATTCTTCTCTCCATTAGGTCCTTCTTCAGTCATGTCTGTAAGTTCCTTTAAATGAGCTGCGTTAAACTGAAAGTGTCCTCTGTTCCAAAATTACGTTGCCACCTCATTTCCACAGTTTCATTGTTTATTTGCTCAGAGGTCTCTTCTGTGCCTTGAAAATCTAATTGAGGGTTTCCTTCACAATCCGTTTTTTGTTGATTGTTTAATCGTAACAATCAGCATTTTTATTCCAGATGTATCACTTCTAGAACTGTAAGGGTTGAAAGGGTAAAGGTCTGCAAATAACATGCCATGCAGGCACAGGGGGGAGTAGTGGTATAGCTCTGCTCATTTTAACCTCAGTGCTAGTTGAGTGTGGCTTGTGGCTGGTCATTTCCACCCCACAGCTGCTTTGTTCCAGGGGGAGGAGCCACAGTACCCATTGTATAGGAGACTGAGTAGGCCCCAGAGCTGGCCTGGATGGGTATGGAAGAGAAGATTTCTTGCCTCCACAGATTTTAACCCCAAACTTTGCAGGCCATAGTGCATCACTATATTAACTACTTACCCTGCCCCACTTGTAAGGTTGAACGAGCTACATCATTGTTGCACCACTTGCCTGGGAGCATTGTGTGACATGCATATTAATGCCTGAAGGTCACAATTAGTGTGTAGGAACAGGTAATGTTAATGGGAAGAAATGCCACCTTAACATATGGTACTGTCTTCTTTACACTGGGGATGGTGTTGATCATTTTCCAACTGTGCAAAATTTAGAGGTCTAATTATTATTCACAAAGTCATATCTTAACTGGTGGTACACATCACTGGAAAACCATTCTTCATTAGGGTTCTGGAAATCCATGCCTTAAGATAGAGTCTTTAAATGACAGGTAATGAAGTCTTCAGCTTAAAATTATTTCAGCATGACCCATTCTGGATGAAATTTTCTTCTTCAATAGTTCTGTTTCATTAACATTAAAAACTTGATTAGCACTGTCACCCTTTGTTTAATTAGTCAGGCCATTTTAGCAGGGTGTGTTGAGGCAACATCTGAGTCATCCTGGACGCATAGCCTGCTGCTCTGCTCATAACATCTGACCACCAGCTACCAAGGCATTACACACCATATGAGGCAAAAACACAAGTATAGTCTCGAGCTCCTGATGATGAGCATATAAGTGCCGGAAACATGTTGAGGAGATTATAAGTGCAATAAAGCATTCAGTAGCATCTAGTTGGTTTTCTTCTCTGTGTTTCTACACTTTTTAACTCATTTTATGCCATGGTTATGTACCTGTAAAACATCATGCAAATGGAAAACAAATTCCCATTTCAAACATATTTTTGGGGTTAGGGAATTGACCATATCCTATGTAGTGTATGACTGTAACACTAGTACAGACCTGTAGAATATGTATGTACTGTGTATACCATATATGTACTTTTCCACACAGTATACATACTTTTGTATACAATATTTTTATCTAATGCAGTAAAAGTTTAAGAGACTCGCATCAATATTTTTTTTTCACTTCATTCTGATGGGACTGTGGTAGTCTTGCTTCACAAACAAGCATTTAGTTCCTGACTTAGCATTTTAATTCTATCAGCATCATCAAGAATTGTACATATGCTACTATGAGCAATGACTACTATGGCATATGTCAACAATTCGTTCGCTTTGTACAATTTGACTTATTGCATCTAATTTCTCTTCAGTTCCAATTTTATTTCACCAATTTTCACTTGGATTGCACTAGGTCTTGAAGGTGAGACTACATAAGCCACATGGTTATACAGGTGGGGCAAAATAACCTCCTTAAATTTTAAGGTGAATAACAAAAAAACTATTCAAGATACAAAAATATTATTTTTGGATTCTGAAACTACAACATGGGAAGTTTTAAATCACATAGTCTTAAAAAGAATATCTTGCAAGTGGTGGCCATTGTTTGCGTGCAGAGTGCCTGGGAGACTGCAAAACGGACTGTCTGACATCCTCAATGTTCTCTGTTGTTCGAGAGGTCCGTGGTTGTCCTCATCTTTTTTCAGACACATTTCCCATTTCCCTGAAGTTCTCAACCCACAACAGAATGGATTTTCGGTCCAGTACTCGGTCCCAAGGGGGGATTTGGTAGCGAGTACGGAACGCACGCTGCACCGCTACAATAGAGTGACTTTGCGAAAAGTAGGTTTCAATGGCAAATGCGCGCTGCTCGTTGGACCACACCATCTTTACAACTGCGGAGTGTTGTAACAGGAACTTCCCAACTACCTGCACCTTTCGAGTCCAACCCCACCCTTCTACAGCCTCCCCTCCCTTCACAATGCCTTACTGAAAGTAGGGAGGGTATTTTGCCCCACCCTGTATGAGCAATGTAATCAATCAATACATGTGACTGATGGCATGACATTGGCTTCATTTTCTGCTTGTCTTCTACAGAATATAAGAGCAGCCACAGATTGTTGTTGCCAAATCATGTTAAACCAAAAATTAACATGTGAATTTCAAAAGTGGTGTAAATTCTCAAGTCACATTAAAGCAAAATCACACAAAAAGAAATCGTGTAAAATGAGACCTGTCTGTAATGGTCTTACTAAACATCCTGCCATATCTTTAGGAAATGTTCCATTTTTTCCACCCACCACACTGAATTTTTAATTTGCCATTATTGACTGCAAACAACCAGCACTGTGTACATATTCCATAATTTTATCTGTATTTTTTAATGTTAATACTCATTGTGGAACATGGTAACTGCAATGAGCATGGGGTTTTGCATTTGGCATTAGCTTTTGTTTTGTACATGAGAGTCTTATGAACTCGTTCTTTGCCACGAATAGAATTGGCACTGTGTTTTCTTTTTTAGTCTATTTCTGTAGGGTTTAAGTTACCTTTGCCTATAAAAAACAGAAGAGATCACTTTTAAATGTTGAAGTTTGTAAGAAAATAAGAAGGTATTCCATGAAATAATATCAGGTGTTGTGTGTTTGTCCTAACTGGAAACTGGAAGTTTTAACGCTCAGATCTTAGGCTAGAGACTGGTTATCTGGACTACTCCCCCTTCCCACACACACACACATATGGCATCATACTTCCATGCGAATTGAAACTGTGTTATGAAGTAAAAATTTTGGAAGTTGTTACCTGGATGATGACTGGTGACTGATGATGGTCTGTGATTTATTCTGTCATAACACACATGAAGAGTAGGAATCACTACAGGATGGTCACAGATCTCGTGGTCCATTACTGTAAATTATGCCAAGTGCAAACTGTTGCATCTGGACCATGAAATGGCTTACATTCTTGTCTTTGCAGTTTGTAGCTATATAATGAAGCATATGTAGGTGGCAAAAGTTTGAAGTGAAACATGAAATACAAACTTCTCGATTTTTAAAATAAATTTCCTGTCATAACATTTCAAGAAATTGTTACAAATTTGTGATCTTTTCTTAATTAATTCTGCATGATTTGCTAACTTTGAGCCATTTTGTCAGAATACAAACAGCAACATGGCACATTACTTTTGAGTTTGAACGCAGCTGTCAGCAACTGTCGGAGTTATTATACCTGTGATGGCATGACAGTTCTGAGTTGTGTTTTGACATTCAGCCATGTTAAACACAGTACTTCCAGCAGAGCCTTATGTCATTGCACCATTTGCTGCTTAGTGCAATTGCTTTGAGGATAGTATATTCTCTGCAGTGTTATACCAGAAGTCAGTTCGTTAAACAAATTATGAAATGTAACAGAAGGCAGAGGTGGCAACAATGTGCCTGTTGTATATTACTGATTCAGCTCACATGAGACTGTGAACACTATTTTCTGAAGAAAGGGTCCTCATAACTCGTTGAAAGCCACATATTTGAATTGGACCAGCAGGAATAGAGAACCATCAAATAAAGATAAAATATTTTATTCGATTATTGGATTTGTGGATTCCCCAGCAAGCAGTTTCTTGTGCCCTGACATTGACTTGATAAATAAAGATGTGGCTATTGTCTCTTTTGCTTCCAAAAGAAACTCATCCAGCTGGCACATAGTAACAATTCTGGCACATTTTCGTAATTAACTGAATCCATATTTTCACTTCTTGAGTGCTGACTTTTTATGCTGTCCTGTAAATAGCATAATACTAATGACTTCAAGTAACAACACTGTTAAAAGACAGGTATTTTAAATATCATTTCAGTTTTTACCCAACACATCATACCAGATGTGTGAACTAAAGATATTTTAGCAGCCACAACATCTGAAGACTCAAGCCTCTCAGATGTTACAGCATACCAAAAAGACAGACTCTTTATTTGATGCAGAAGGCACTAGGAGTCTTCCAACACCTCAGTAACTGTGCGTGATTTCAGACTTCCACCTTGGTGTGAATAAGTCTGTGCACTTTACTTGGCATAGTATGTTAGTTTGTTACCAATGTTCCTGGACAACTTCTCAGTCCCATCTTAAAGGGACTGATAGGTTGTCATAAAACATTGACAAACAGCTACTTTTCTACACTGCATAAAATCCCAAAAGAGAGCAGATCACAGATGTAACTGTGACATCATAGAAGACTTAAGTCTTCAGCATCACCATTCCAATTCGTTTGGAAAATCATTTTGATTGTTTGACAGTCTTCATTTTTGTTCAGAAGACCATTATTGATTGCTGAATCTACACAGTAGATGTGCATAGCATAATTCTTGTCTCAGTATGTTGAAAATTGTGAGACCCAAAAAATACTGTTAGGCATGAAATGTTTCATTTTTCTGAAGTTTTATTTGGAACACTTTTTCGTAGAGATGTGCATAGAAATATAAAAGTGTTCTTTATTTTTGTGTAATAGGAGGTGTCCCACAGGAAAGATAATGTATTGTTTGTGGCAAAAAAAATGCTGCTTGTCTCATGGTGTGACATTTTATGTATTTCTTAGCTCATATATTTTAGTGAATATGGTATGAGCTGGATGACAAGGATATATGCATTTGATTCCTGATGAGGCCAGAGATTTTCCTCTTCACCATATGGACAAGTTTTGGAGCCTACCTAACCCCCCATCCAATGGGTACCAGGGAAGCTTGTTCCGCAGGAGTTTAATGGCCTAACGGCCATTACCTGAGTTTAGTGTTCATGTTAATTTGTGGAGCTGTAACTCTGTACCTCATTCATCTTTGTGACATGGTGCTCAATTAAACACAAGGGCAACTTGCCCTTTTGCCTTTGTATGTATTTATAAATTACTTTGTTGTATATTCCAATGTAATGTTACATTTCTAGTGTTCACTTATTATTTAATGATAAGTATTATAAAAACAGTTGGTTTAGGTTTCTGATATTTTGTATGTCTGTGTGTCACAGACTCATATTAAATAGCACCCGCAGCGTAGGTAAAACACCCACAGACCGTAGAGCACAGGGACACCTTGTGGGTTATGGGAGCCCCAAATCATACAGAGTACCAAACTTTTGTAGTGGGTTCTTTCAGGATGGTTTCCATTCTTGACTGCTTCATGATAAAATTCATCCTGGATGTCGGGTACAAGGTGTGGGAAAACTGTTATAATTACAGGGAGGCCCCCCAACACAGTATCTGCACCACTGATTAGCACAGGAGCTGTGATCAGAATTGAAATAAATGTCATCATCATAGTCTGTCAAATGTGCATGCAGCAGGCATGGGAGCATATACCACTTACATGTGTATCACAACCAAGTGCCTTCTTCTAAGATGCTTGTATTAGACATCTATTTCTCTGTTACACAAATTCACTCACATGTTCATTTCTCATTTTTGTTTATATTTTTGTGTGGACAGCGAATCACTTTGTTTAATAAGCATGTGCCACATTGCATTGTGACATGTGTCCAACATGGAAGTGCATATTTTATCTTAATGAAAAAACATTGTTTCTGTTTCAGACTGCAAAATGAACACTGTACATATTTTACATTCAAATATATCTAACGACATTTAAAATGTCCCATATTCCCAAGTTTTAGTGTTGATGTATGTATATAAAAATAAATAACAAGGTACACTTAGCCGCAGATGTTACATCGCAGTTTTGTTCTTGACATGTTCTGTGTTAGTGAAGAAATGAAGTTCAATTCATTTTTCAGCCGTGGATACCATGGCCTTCATACCAAAAGTGTGAGAAACCTAGGTTTGTAGAATATGCATTGTGGAATGAATTGCTTCAAATTGACCACTTGGTGTAGCTGGGCAGACAGGCAGGCACCAATTTGCCTTAGCATGACACTGTTAGAGATTTATTCGTCATTAAAAATGCAACGTAGGCTTACACTTGAAACTACAGGTGCAGAGCAGGGAAATTCAGTAGTTTGACCTTAGCATTAAAACTTCTGCAGAAAACTGAAAATGTCTTTTACCACAGCAGTTAATAGAAATTGTGCATTCAGAGGCCAGCATTTAATGTGCATAAGTTCTTTTGCAGTGCACTGTTATAGGTTATTAAGTACCAGTCCATAAAATCGCAGATTTCTAATTTATATATATATATATTCTTCTTTTTCCTCAGATCTATAACCTGATTCCTGTGGAAGTAAATCTCAACACCAGCTCCTCCAATGGGTGACATTTGAAAAATGGTATGAAAGTTATATACGAAAATAGTTTTCCAGTAATTTCCTTCCCATAAAAAAATAACAGCAGCCTGAATACTGTTAATATATTTGATGTATTGGAATATCAGTTGATATTTATTAATGCTTTTAAGCAGAAGGAAAGTACTGAAAGCAGGAATCAAACGGATTATGTTGATTGGCTTTGCATTGTTTGTTTGTTTTTTATTAACATTAAAATGTTGAAAAGAAGAACCATACTTTTGCAGATATTGGTTTGTTGTGGTTCAGTGAACATGAAATTTGGTTAACAGAGGGAAATGTGAAGGAGTCGATGGGCTTGGATTAGAAGAGATCAGATTGACATATAGTCATGTCATGTGAGTTATTTTTGCTTCCTGTGTCATGTGGAAGATTTTGCATGGGGTAGTGTTCCAATAAAGCCTACAGCTGAAATTATTTTTCATATGTGTATCTTGATACGGCTTTCTGGGAAATATACATTTTAATTATGAGAATTGTATTAGAATTTTGAGTGGTTTGGATATTAAACAGACGCATACAGGATTTAGTGAAAATTATAAGTGAAATGGTTTTCTCTCCTGGCATGAAGCTTTATTAGGTATGTACAGTATGACAGATTAACAGTCACACTTAAGGGGACAAGAGGAAATCAGCTCAACTGTTTATTTTTGTAGTTAGAACAGTCAGTCTAGTCCCTATGCAGAACTATTCAAAAGGAACAGCGATGTGGACATGAATTGATTTGAAGTGAAGCCTTGTTATTCATCGGGCATTGTTACATGTCATCTGAGCAGGAAAGGGTTGCAAGGACTAGATCAGCTTCATTATAACCTGATTTCTTATTTAAAGAAAATAAGTCATTGATGATTTAGTATATTAAAAGTATGTACTTCCTTCAGTATTGTATTCCTCTGTCTTCTAATACACAATTCTGTTTATTGAATGGTGCTGGTTTTTATGTTACTTGGCTTAAAAGTGAAATGTTTTGTTATCATACTCTTGAAAGCGCTCACAAGATGTAATTTATATTAATTTATTTAGGGTCAGAACTGGTGACCTGAAGAAAATTATGTAGTGAACTTCTGTGATGTTATTTTTTCCCTAATGGTGCAAATAACTGTATTTTTTTCTTTTCAAATAATGGCTGTCCTGTTATGTTACACAAGTGAATAATTAAATATGCTGAGTGGGATTAAAGAACTCACATGTATCAAAGCTGCAAGATGAGGTCCATTTGTGATTTAAGAAGATCAAGAATGCTCTGCTTCCTGTAAACTATAGGTTATTTGTCTGCCCCATATTTCTCTGTACTACAGAGAAAACTAACTAAGAGACGAAGAAAATAAAGTAAAGGGGTTTTACTTATTATGTAAAAAACGAAAATAAACAGAAGTTGAAAGTCATTATATGGCATATTTTTTTAACACACCTGCTTACACTTCCCTTAATGTATAGGAAACATTTCCACTGCAGCTCACGTATGTATGGCATGTGTTAATAGTTGAATTCGTGGTAGGAATGTGGAAGCTTGCAGTGTTGTATATATGAAATTCATCATTGCTGCAGTGAGCACAAACACACGTACAGGTTCAACATAAACAACTCAAGTCCAAAGTAAATGTTACCTAGTTCCAGCCATGAAAGCTGGTTCCATGTCTCCATACTAAATGACTTCACGTGAGATAATCAGACAATTTTTATGTGGCAGTTGTCCGTTTCAACAGTTGTGTTGGTAGCAATTGAACATTCCTCAGTACAGTAATTAAAAAAACAATGTTACACTTAAATGAGTTTTATAACAATTTCCAAAAACATTACCTAATGTCAGCTTCAACAACACCCCTACCCACATTTCAACTAAACATTTTGGGCAAAAACGCCAACAGAGTGAAAATTGTGGTTTAACCTTTGAAAGTGGTGTCTGTGTGACACAGCCACCACTTTCAAAGGCTAAACCACAAGTTTCTCAACCCCAAATTCTGACGCTAAATGTAACTTCCAAACGGTCTGCTTCTTGCCCTTATATCATAAATGTCAAGACTGGGGCAAATTACGCGAAATACTAGTAAGGTCCATCCACGGGTTCTCTCCTGTGTAAGGCCAAAAGACTCCCAGTGTAATCAAATAATTTCAAATGTTACGCCTTTTATGCTGGCGTGGCCTGACTGGGATTCGAACCCAATCGCAAATGGCTCTGGGGTCGACTCAGCCTCCAACAGAAATGAGTACCAGGGGTATTTCCCTGGGGGTAAAAGCGGCCGGTGCATAAGGCTGACAACCTTACCACCATCCTGAGCCATCGTCACGTAATCTGGGAACCTTAACTTGCTGGAACCCTCTGGGCACCTCGGGCCTGTAATAGGACTGATTTACTTTTTTTTTTTTTACACCTCTAATCCCAGCCGAGGAGTCAATACAAATTGCCATAGTCCCCTACCTTGTCCTCTTCCATTCACGTCTGTTGGGATCTTATGCCGTGTGTGCCGAACGACACGGCGTCACACTCAAGACCGTAATCTCAGTGCTCACCTTGAACAGTTTGTCTAATGACTTTTCCAATACATTTTGTTGTAGCACTGCGGTACGTATTGGAGTTCACAAAACCTCCATATCTCTGTCTCGTAACATCGAAACTTACGTGCGAGGAGAAATATTCCGAGATATATGTCCGCTTTGATAGCAATGTTACGAGGGTAAATAGTGCTACAGCAATGCACTGGTAGTGTTGATGGAGGGATGTAGTGCGGGTAATGAGACAATAGACTCTACACAGGCAACGGGACATTTCATTTTATAGACAATTTATCAAAGGGTTCTGCATTTATATTACTGAAGCGAGCGTCGTGGTCTAGTTAGGAAGCTAGACTGTCAAATTTGTAAGTGGGGGACCAACAGAAGTTCTGTTTAAAGAAACCTATCTGGTAAATATGTTCTTGTCCTCACAATTCATCAGAAGTTCCAAAATTATTGCTTACCAAGAACTATGTAGTCTGGTGGCTAAGGCACTGGACTGCCAAGCTTTATGAACAGCAGCAAAATTTTTCGTTACGCAAGTAGGTTTTCTGGTAAACTGGGTGCTAATAAATATTGTGTGCGTATGGGAGTGTAAATATTCTAAACCAAGAATCCCGCCAAAAAACTTAGTATAATTTTCCACATCCGGCAAGGACTTGGACTTAGAATATTTTCTGTTAAGATTCTTCGACTTCATAATTCATCAGGAAGTTCCGAAATCATTCTGCCAACAAGAACTTCGTGGTCTATTGGATAAGACGACTGACCAGCAACCCAAGATTCAGCAGTTCGAGACCGACTTGGTTCAAAAAATTTTCCGTTAAGATTCCTCGACTTTGTAATTCATCAGGAAATTCCAGAATTGAAATTATTCTTTCAACAAGAACTCCGTGATATAGTGGATAAGACGACGGCCTAGGAAGCGAAGGTTTAGGTATCCGAGCTCACCGCGTCACAAGTTCAGCAAGAAGAAGCAACAGCAGGGACATCTGGTGACCAACAGTACTAAGTAGGATATATATATATATATATATATATATAAGTTTTTTGGCGGGAAAATTTTTACTGCCAAGCGCGTAGTATTTAGTAGCAAGAATTCTCAATTCTTATTTGCGCAACGAAAGATTTCGAAATGTTGTTCGCAAGAAATTTTTGCTAAGAACTGCGCTCTTCTGGTTGTAGTAAAATTGCCATTACTCACTGCGTTAATAAACCAGAAGAGCGCACTTCTCAGCTACTTCGTTGTGGTACCAAAATCGCTATTACGTGGTATTCCAATTACCGCCACAGCTCAAGATCTTCATCATGCCCAATATTTACGGCCCTACAAAATCCCACACGGACCAAATGATAACCCCCCAAATCAAAAAAATCCAGCACACTACTTCATATAGCTATTTTGGTACCACATAACTGGTCATGAAAAATTACATGCACGTACTGTAGGCGACTACTGAAACACATCACCACAATATTAAAGCCAACAATAAAAAAGAGGATTACTGGCTTTTAATTTCAAATGTGGGAATTAAAATACAAAAGGCACTAAACTGCAGCACAGGGCTATTTTCTCACATTTTGGTCACTTTCAGTTTGCAGAACGGCACAAAGTGAAAACCATAATCTGGTATACACCATCAAATTGCATCTCATGGCTACCTTCTGACTGAAGGACCTCAGCTAACATGTATGAAATTATTTTATAAACATGTAAGAAATCATGACCAAGCAAGGGGTCAAAGGGAAATATCAAAGAACAATGAATGAAAAATATGAAATGTACCTATATAACAGTATGAGGAGAATAATAAATACAAACACACATAATATCAAGTTCACAAATTATAACACAGTGCAAGTAATATAGCAATTATACAGACTTGGGTGGGACAATTACAGTTTATTGTGATCCACTTGGTACAAAAACAGCAACATTTTAATTATCATACTAATGCCATCAGAACACGACTTAATATCACACTGATTTAATGGTGCACAGCTATATGTTGCAGCCTCTGACAGTACACCAGGAGGATTTTTCCCCGTCAAGTTTGAAAGTCATAAATGACTCATCATTACACGAGTACTGTGTAATAAAAAGTGGTTACGATAAAAAGAGGTTAACAACACAAACCATCTAACAATATTACTGAACACAGACAAGATAAACTATTAAACAAAACACCTACTGACAGAGAAACGTTTCTACATAATTTATCTAATCACCCCAAGGAATTCAACCTGGCAGCATGTACAGGGAATGGACAACAATAATGGAAAGAAATGTGAAAGATACACATTTCTTTATTAATATGGAGTTGGGCCTGTAACACAGCTTGTATCCTTCTTGGGATAAACTCATGTAAGTTCCGAATAGCCCCTAGTGGTATACTGTACCACTCTTCTTCTAGTTGCTTGAGTGATAATGTAGGGAATCTGCTTCTCAACTGAAGTCTATCCCAAACCTCCCTAATAAATGTAGCAGAGAAAAATATTCACAGTTAGCAAACCTATGCAACATTAAAGTGAAACAAGAATTTGAACTGATCATGTTGGATGTAAAAATTATACATGTCAACATCTGTATAAATTAATAAAAATTATGGCATAACTAATAAAAAATTGACACATCAACAATAATAAATAAATGGCCAATCTAATAAATGCTAATTCAAATCAAAATTATTTTCAGTTTCATGGATCACATTATAAATATGAGAAAGGGGTACCTCTGGGATTGCCTATTTCCAGATCAATATCCCAGAACTTTCTACAGAATTTGGAAGATAAATTTATAAACAGCAGTAGCCAAAGTACAGCATTAACTCATTATCATAGGGGATGTCCGAGAAGGCAATGTACACCTGACTCATTTATTTATTTCATCCTACCCGCATTTTATGGATCCGGCAGATCCCTGTGGGAACCCCTCATGATCCTCACAGAGCTTTATGTGTCATCACATGCTTTGTGATCTCTTCCACGGAATTTATGATGTTCAAGAGATGCAGGTATCAGTAATGATGACTCACAATGTAGAGTTCGTGCACAGGCCGTTATCAGGTGTGCTCAAGGTGGGACTACATGGCAGAAGCGAAGGGGATGTTGCACAACCCCAACCAATACACTGACCTGTTAATGATTCATTGAGGAATTCACACAAAGCCAGGGTGAAGTGCACTGGAGCACTATCTTGCCGAAATGACACCTGTTACATAATCTCATTGTTGCTGGGGTCTGGTATAACATAATTCCACATTTAATATATGTACCACCACTAAATGTTCCATCAAAGAAATATGGGTCAATGACATAACTGGTAGTTACACCTGAACTATCATCATCTGTGGTGGGCGGTCCTACATCTCAAGCTTGTAACAAGGATTCTGTTTAGTCCCAAAAAACATTTCAAGATAGGGAGCTGCAGGAAAGTGAACATTCACCTGAAAATAGAACTTTTCCATGAGACAAGGCTGCCAGAAATCATTCCAACAACAAAGCACATGCTTTGTGACATAGTCTCATGTCGGTATCGCTAAGTTCAATTACAAACACTGGTCAAAATGACTTCATCACCAGGTCCCTGCGGCAACCACAGCAGAGGTCACCATTCAGGATATTGGTTGACTGCTCCGAAGAGAATCCTTCATATTCCTCCACATAAACACATTTTTTCCCACAATGAAACAGTTGCTCTGCACAGACATGGCTTCCCAAATTGCTGCTGAAATGGTGTCATCACCTGATTCATTGTCTGACCTGTGCTGTCTTTATGCATCCAAACACTTGCTACAAAACTCTCCTTCATGGACTAACTGCTCATAATTGTTATTCCCATCTTTACACAACACACTACTAATACGAAAATGTGACCCTGGGTGTTGGCTCATTGCACTTTTGTCACATGTGCATTGTCACACAGGGTTTTCAAGTCATGTAAAGTCATGCCAAGTCATAAAATGCATACATAATGAAATATTCAATAAACAAGTCAGGCATATGACTTCTCAGGCACCTGTAGATGTGTAGACAATACTCTAATCACTTATGATGAAAACAAGGCTAAGGCAGACATACCAACACACAGTCTTAACAATATATATGAGGCATAATACAATTACAGTATACAAGAATATCTTTCTTTTGTATTTAGTAAATCAGAAAAGTTTAAGTTATACCATAAGAATACTTAAAAAAACTTATTGCAACTGGTACTGTTCTTAATACCCATCTAGCCACACTCTACAACAAAAAAATAGCAGCATACCAGTTCCTGCTATGCTCAGTACACAGTCTACCATCAAGGTAAAACTAAGGAAAAATAATACCACACTTCACACGGATCACCAAGAATAACTGCTTCAAAAAATTTGAACTACACACTATTAGTAATCAAATATAAATCAAACATACATCAAATTAGCCAAATTAAGAAGTACACAAAATCCTATGTGTAATGATGACGAATGTCATACTTTAAATTATATGGTATTCTGAATTCACCAAATTTGAATTAACGAGGTTTTCCTGTACACCAGAACTGTTAAAATGTGCATTCATTTCCTGACTTAAATGAATATATATAACTTCATCCATAACATATTAATTAAAACTACTGACAATGATATTTTCAAACAGTATGTACAGACTACAATGCTAGTTCATGCTTTCATTGGTAATGGCAATGCATTAATCAATTCTCAACCATCATCTGAGAAGTTCTGAGGTTTGTCCTTCAGCTGCGTTAGTAATCTGTCTTGTCATTGCCAAATGGCAACTTTACATTTTATAATAGCTTATATGCATAATAACGAATAACAAGCATTAGCCATTTGTGTATAAGCATTCAATTTAAGTTCAAGGTAAGAAGTTCACAAAACACAAAGTTCATGAAGTCACAGTGGTTGCTCAGTCAAACAGGTCATGTAGAAGCAACTGGCTAACATAATAAAAACATTTTAGGACAGATGATGATCTTAATACAAAAATATTAGCATGAATTTTCAACAAGATATTTCTTCTACTGCTCTGAAATTCAATGACATTTGTATCAGCATATTTTAAAACTTTCTGGGAACATAAAAAGGTGTCTTATCCAGACTGTGGCAGATTCACAGTTCCCTGAGAGCTGATATGCACTGACCGAAGCAATATTTCCAGCAGAGGTAGAAAACTAACTTCATAGAGAGGAGTCCTTCCTAAGAAGGTAACCCACAGGTTCATTACTGCATTCACTAGAACCTCCAACCTGTCCGTCATGAGCCAGATCAATCCAGTCAATGCCCCCACACAACTTCTTGAAGATTCATTTTAATATCCCACCATCTAAGCCTGGGTCTTCCAAGTGGTCTCCTTCCCACAGGTCTCCCCACCAAGATCCTGTATGCACCTCTCCTCTTCCCCATATGTGCTGCATGCCCTGCCCGTCTCGTTCTTCTTGATTTGATCACCCAAATATTTGATGAGTAGAGATTATAAAGTGTCTCATTTTGTCATCTTTTCCCCCTCCCCTGCTACCTCTTCCCTCATGGGCCCAAACACCTTCCTTAGCACACTATTCCCGAACACCCTCAGCCTATGTTCCTCACTCACTGTGGGAGACCAAGTATCACACCCATACAAAACAAAAGGCAAAATTATAGTTCCATATATGTTGACCTTTATATTTTTGGACAGCAAACTGGAAGATGAAAGATTCTGCACCCAATAACAGCAAGTATTCCCTGACTGCAATCTGCACTTAATTTCTACATGAAAAGAATTGTGATTCATTAAGGATGTTCCCAAATAATTGAAGTATTCCACCTTTTCAAATGATTTATTACCTATATATATGTTGTGATTTTGCACTGCATGCTGGTCTCGAGACATGACCATATACTTAGTTTTCTCATCATTCAGTTCTAGACCAATCTCATCACTAATGCATACTGAAGGTTCTGTGTTTTCCTTTATAGTACGTACGCTTGCACCCAATACATGAAGATAATCGTTATAAAATAGAAGCTGATGTGTACCAATTAATTTCAAGCCCTCCTGATCTGCCTAAACTCTCCTAATGGCACATTTTAAAGCAAAGTTGAAAAGCAATGACAATAACACATCTCCTTGCTTCAAACCATTCTTCCAGGAAACATGTAGCCATATCATTGTCTACCTAGACTCTGTATGGGTTACATTTAGACACTTTTATCAGCCTTACCATTTCACTGGGATACCAAATTCACTGAGAATATTATGCAAGACCTCCCACCTAACTGAATCATGGGCTTCCTTGAATTCTATGCACTGCCACATTGTATTCCCTTTGTTTGTTTGTTTGTTTGTTTTTAAGTATCTGACAAATTTTACCCATTTCGTTGAAACCCACACTATCCCCAATAATTTCCTCTTGCACATGCAGTCGGTAAAATACACTTTTATATATTTACAGCTTGCCTGACAAAATCCGTGGCAAAATACAGTCAAACCCTGATACACCACAACCCTCACTTAGCACCCATGGAAGACTCTAAACAGAAAATCCCTATTATGTGGTATTTCAATGTACTCCCACCGTCAACATACTGCCATCCTCAATTAACCACCACAAACTGGGGTGAACAAGTAGTGGCCCTATACTGTACAATATTATTCATGTGATGACACAAAGATGAATTATGGTTGGGTGGACTGAAAATTAACCATCTGAAAACACAAACTATGCATCTTTGCAACATAAAAATCACACAGACAGGTCATCAATTTATGTTTACATTTCTATTACAATGCACAACACATACTGTTGTAATTTTTACTTACTTTTATCACATTATTTCAATCCCACAGTTCTAATACACAAGGTCTCTGTTACCAAAACCAATCTGCTGCTTCAATTGAAATTTTTGTGTTAAAACTGCCATACACTTGCAACAGTATACACCAAAGCCATCTTTACACCTCAGTATTTGGAGAGACAGAGTAACCAGACTCAAACAAGGGATGGTACATTAGATACAACAAAAGCACGTACCATTTAAAATAAAAACTGCACAAATGCTTTGCATCTAATGTCAGTTAAAACACAAAACTAACAAATGATAAGGTATCCAAAGTGATATTTACTTATAACTTTGAATTGAGACTTCGAAGGTATGTAAAGAATGTAGATAGCATGGGGTGTGTACTTGTCTGATGAAGATACATGACTCAGCAACTATTATCTGTACAAAAGCATTTACCTTACAGTGACTGTGTCGGCTACAAGTCCATGTCTTCACTTGATGAACAATCACACCTATTCTCAGTGTCACTACTTTCATGTTCACCATCACCACCACTATCGCCCTCCGGATTCATGTGTACAATAATGTTGTTTATGACATATGGAACAACCCTGTCTCTTTCCAAATATTCTTTCTGAATATTTTCAACATGTTTCCAGTATCCATGTTAATTGTCCTTTGTTACAACTCACACCAATTCATTTCCAACTTGTAGTAATTTCTGGAGGTGCAGACCTGCTGTGTTTTCAAGCGCGAGTCTCTTTAATTTAGGCTCAGTGAGCTCTATAAGTTTAGGTCACACGTTTGGAGGCAGTCAAACTGCATGACCATGATTGGCCAATATGCGATCACTTTTGTTGATATCTCATTGGGCTTCTGTGGAAGAATTTAATATTAAGTAATTTTTGCTCAAGGTCTCATCCAACATTACACCCTTCCTGTCGAGCCATTTCATGCCTGCTTTATTACACACATTGAAATTGGTCTGTCAACCTGGAGGGAGTGATACGGAGAATTATCTAGAACAATTACTGACTGAGGGGGAACTTGGCTCTACACTTTTCAAAATTTGTTGCATTCATCTGTCCATGGTAGTCTCCAGCTTTGCATCTGGCGTTGTAAATGAGATGTGCAAAGAGGAAGAGATCCACCAGTTCCCCCCACATGCAGCATTACAAGCCTGTTTCCCAAGTTCACAAGTATGGAGGCCTATGACTTCACCTTCTTGCCAACATTCGCGAAATATTAAGTTGCTGTCTGTCCATATCTTGTGTGTGTAAAACATCAAATGTCCATTATCCTGATACACCTGTATTTCCTTCAGGTACCTTGACCTCCAGGTAACAATGTCCACTCTCCCTACCAGAATTTTTCTCTTCAACTGGCATTTCCTCCACATAATTCCGAACCTCTTTGTGATTCTGACAACACAATTATCGAAGTCATCCACAAGCACTACATTAGGACTGTGCTTATGCCACTTGTTGCCTGGGGTTTTCTGAAGTTATTCTGGATTTTTAGCATATCTCTCCCTTCACTTTCTCCATATCCTTCAAATGGTTCATCAAGATATCCATGTGTACATGACTGCCCTTCAACAGTAGTTTCTGCTCTGCTTCCTTGTCACATGTCTCAATAATATTTCCTGCAACTTCCTTGCCCTTAAGATGAATAGTTTTATGCTGTGGGGGAGACAATGTATTTTACACTCTACACAAACACAAATTAAATACAAACAAACCAAAATATACATTAACACACTAAAAATTCACAGAAGTAATATATATATATATAAACATACAGTAAATACAAGCAACACTGCACAGTTAACCATGTTTATATCATCTAAATGCTACAGAAATCTCCAAATGTTCTAGTGGCCATTGTATTTGGGACTGGTATTTTTCACTGACATCTAGTGCCATAAAATGGGTACCAGCCTCATACCCTGATTCTCACTGTTAATTGTTCCTTTCGCCACTTCCTCACCCAACAAGTACCAATTTACCAGAACTAGACAGTACATGGCTGTGCAGGCAGAGACTAAACAGTGAGTTACTCATACTACCTTCCAAATGGTTCTTCCTGTTTTGAATGTAACTGCCAAATTACGTTTGTATAATGTTTTGTCAAATAATATTCAACAACACTCATGTTCCCCAACTAGCAGTAACATAACTAGGACATATATAGCTAAGGAAAGAAGATACAGCTGTTTACTCCAACTCCCCAACATCATGCCACTAAGAACAGTTACATCTGCACCTTAGGTTCAGTATCCCTTTTCTGAAACATGTTCCTGTGTGTCAAAATGTCCAGCTGGAATATCACACCTCTCAACACTGGTGTATTACACCATGCACCAAACATCTACTAAACCTACAGTGTCAAAAGTGTTACAAAATTTCCACCTCCCAGATATTGGTATACCTGGCAGCTTGTGACATCGGCATGGCATACTTTTTCCTGCATTTGATGACCGTAAAAGTACACAAATATAAATATACATTTATCCAGGTAAGAAGCACAGATGACTAGAAAAGGGCAGTACTGAATGATTCATGGTCGTGAATTCTTATCGAATTGCAGAATGTGACTATCGAATACACGTACCCCAAGGCATAACATTCCACCATCGTGCACTGCTAACACAACATAAATTTGCATAGATAATTACATACACAATAAAATGGTCCAGGTTACGTTCAACAGATGCATTACAAACATAACATTCACGATAAAAACCAAACTTCAACATTAAAACTGATCTTACCGTCACACACAAATGCACTTAACAAAGCACGTGGCCTTGCTGAGTTATACCCCGACAGGAACGAAGCACTCGTATAATTAAATATATAACATGATTTGGGTTACGGTGAAGACATACGTAACAAACTTATTGTTCACAATACAACCCAACTTTCATAATACTACTTATCTCATTTAGCACAGTAAAGCACGTGGCCTAGCAGGGAATAGTCTCGAAGAACACAATGTTCACACACACACACACACAAGCGCGTAACATGATTTCGTTGACGCTCAACACTTCAGTAACAAACTTAACGTTCGCAATAAATTCCAAATGTCCACAAATGAAATTGCGACGACCTGTGTTTGCAACTTAACCTTCGAATTTCAACACGCAACAAACACAACCGTGTAGCGCACACAATGGTGCACATGTGACTACCGCATTTACTGACACCTATTGGTCAGACGACGGAAGTACGTGCCGGTGGATTCAGCTGTGAGATGTCGCTGATGCATGTTTCTTTCTTTCCCAATGAAGACGGAATGGGGTGCCGACAACAGCATGTGGACCCCGATACGTCATTTAGACGGCGAGAAGTGCCCAGCATCAACATTACAGGCAACATTATATCTGAATTTTCTTTTCCTTTTTATAAAATTAAAAATTATAATAACGCAATCAGTTTGCTATCCAAAAATTTAAAGTTTTCTGTAAAATGCCCTTCATTTTAGACCGATTGCAACCAAATTCACAAGTGACAGTAAAATGCCCTTCATTACAGACCAATCACGACTTAACTTACAAGTTTTGTAGACCATGAGTGCTCAGTGCTGTATACGTAGTTTCAGGAAAATCCCTTGAATTGAAGGAAAGATACAACCAAGAAGGAATCTGGTCAAGTAAAATGGCCTTCATTAAGGACCGATCGCTAACTTAAAGTTTTGTAAGCAATAAGTGCTCAGTGCTGGATGTGGAGTTGCAGGAAAACCTTTTGAAGAAGAGACGTGTTACAGCCGAGAAGATAATGTGTTATTCATGTAAAGTGCCCTTCATTTCAGACCGATCGTGACGAAAGTTACGATTGTTGTATGCCACGACAGCTGAACGAAGGATATGGGTTTTAAGGAAAATCACATGAATGGAACAAGAGATATAGGCGAGTAGTTTCCCTGTTCTTCACGTAAAGTGCCTTTCATTATTGACCGATCACGACCAAACTTAAAAGTGTTGTACCCCATGGGAGCGCAGAGCTGGACATGGAGTTTTAGGAATATCCCTTGAATACAGATACTGAGTTCAAGTATAGTGCCTTTCATTATAGCCCGATTGCAATCAAACGTACAAGTTTTAAATTAATTAAATAATTAAAGCATGAAGAAGTAATACTCCTGAAAATCCGTGTGTAGCAATCAGCCCCATGACCTACAAAACTTGTAACTTTGTACTCGTTCGGGAAAAAATGAAGGGCACTTTACATAAAGAACACAGTACCTTCTCGGCTACATATCTTCTTCCATACAAGGGATTTTCCTAAAACTCCTTATCTAACAATCAGCACCCATGGACGACAACAGTTGTAGGTTTGATCGCGATCGGTCTATGATGAAGGGCACTGTTCTTGAAGAACAAAATACCTCTTCGGCTCTATCTCTTCTTCTATTCATGGGATTTTCGTGAAACTCCATATCTAGCAGTGAGCACACGTGGCCTATAAAACGTGTTAGTTCGGTCGCAATCAGTAAATAATGAAGGACAGTGTACTCGAAGAACACAGAACCTTCTCTGCCGTATCTCTTCTTCCAATCACCGGATTTTCTTGAAAGGCAGTATTTTGCACTCAGTTCCTATGGCCTAAAACTCTGGCCATGGGGTCAAGGGGAGTCGGCCGGGCCGTCCCGGAGTCACTGTGTTACCAAGAGGTGACATTGGTGACCTAAAGAGGGCTCTAGCTATTCTCCAGGGGTCGTAGATGCGGAGTATAGCCTCTCTCTGCCCAAGACCGTCTGTGCGTGGTGAAGAGCCAAATCCTACGACAGGTGACCCTATTATACAGAACAAAGCGGATCTAAAGAAGTAAACCTTGAAAAACAATCCCCAATCCTACGGTGTGAGTGCCGTGCCTAAGGGATGAATGACAGTGCGTTAGTCTATCTCTAACGGCACTGTCTGTGATACCAGGCGACCTCCCAGATGTATTTAGTCTTACTAAGTATAGGGGCTGTGCTTGGTGGACCGGATGTTTACCCTACACTAGTGGGATTAAGATTGAGTGTATTAGAGATTTTGAATCTATGGAAAGCTCCGCAATAGGGGACTCCAATAAGGATTCTACGGAGGGCTCCGATCGAGGGGAAATCTGGCGCCTGGAGGTTCTGCAAGAGGCAAGTGGGCAGGATCCATGCTCGCAAAGGGTGGATGAGGCTCCCGCTTCCTGGGAGAAACACCTATATTCCTGCAGTTAAAGAGGAGGCTGAAGTGGGCATGGTGAGTACCATATCTTTCATTCAAGCCAGCCTGCAACATAATATTGCTGCGTCTAGGGTTATCTCTAGGACAGAGCGCGTCCAAAGAATAGATGTAGCACTGATACAGGAACCGTGGTATCGTGAGGGCTGTGTCAGGGACCTAAATATTCCGATATACATCCTGTTCTCTGCGGGTGGAACGGATAGACCTCGCGCTTGTATCCTTCTCCGTCAAAGAATTAGAGAAAATTGTGAGATACTTTGAAAATGAAAACCTCTCACTGGTGGTGGGGTGCGACTCCAGTGTACATCATAGTGCATGGGGCAGCACTAACTACAACACTAGAGGGGAGGCCCTGGTAGAGTTTCTAAATTCTTCAAATTTGGAGATTCTTAATCGGGGAATTAAGCCCACCTTCTGCAGTGGTTGCAGGTTTGAGGTGATTGATATTACCCTAGGGTGAATTGGACTCTTAGAAAGTATAATAGACTGGGAGGTTTCGTTAGAGCCCTCCCTGTCAGATCACAGACACATCTTCTTTACCTTACGGGGCTCCGTACCGGTACACCTAATTAGGAACCCTAGGAGCACCAACTGCGGCTCCTTCAAAGGGGACCTAAGGAATCGGCTGGAAAGCGGCCCCAGGTTGGATATAAAAGATGAAGCTGGATTGGGGCTTGCAATTGACTGGGTTCAGCAAGCCCTTATCTCAGCCTATGAGGAAAATTGTCCTCTTAAATCTGTCAAGACAGGTAGGCAATCTCTGAGGTGGACAGTGGAGCTAGAATCCCTCAGAAGAGGAGTGAGACGGCTCTTTAATTGATGCCGATCGGACAAGAATCCGCAAAGTTGGGCACTCTATAGGCAGGCTCAGCGTAATTTAAGGAAGGAGGTAAAGAAGGCTTCCAAAAATGCTTGGAGGACCTTCTGTAGCTCCATTAATGGCCTGCCCAGGTCAGCTATGCTACATAGGGCTCTTTCTAGGGACCGTAAAATCAAACTGGGATCTTTGGTGGCCCCATCGTGCAGGCGTATGCAGTCCGAGGGGGAAAACTTAGAGCTTTTGTTAACCACACATTTTCCCAATTCGGGGGTTACACAGGAGTCAGCGGTCCCTGCGGCCGCCTTCCTGGCTAGACGTCCTGACTGGAGGTTGGCTATGAGAATAATCACCTACAGAAGGGTAGAATGGGCAATTGACTCTTTTGCCCCGTACAGAAGTCCAGGAGTGTATGGTGTATTCCCGGACTTGTTGCAAAAGGCGCGGGAAGTTATCATTCCCCACCTGGTAAGAATATTTCGTGCCTTCCTGTCGACGGGCTATGGTCCTGCCATATGGCGACAGGTTAAGGTAGTGTTTATACCTAAGCCCGGTAGGAATTCCTACAGTGGGCCTATAGATTACAGACCCACCAGTATCACATCCTTTCTCCACAAAACCATGGAGACGCTGGTGGATAGACACTTAAGAGACGAGGCATTGACACTTGTGCCATTACATCCAAATCAACATGCTTACCAGGCTGGAAAATCGGTGGAAACGGCTCTTCATCAGCTCGTTGTACGGGTTGAGAAGGCGCTTGACCAAAAGGAGACAGCCTTGGGAGTTTTCTTAAATATAGAAGGGGTATTTAACAATAGCTACTATGACGCCATGTGTGATGCTCTTGTCAGGCATGGCAGTGAATACACCACTGTGCGGTGGATTAGGCCACCCTGGAGGGCCGCGTGGTTGTTGCGACCCTCAACGGATCTTCTGTGAGGCTCGCGATATCCAGGGGCTGTCCGTAGGGGGGTGTGCTATCACCACTTCTCTGGTGCCTGGTGGTAAATGATTTGATTGCCAGGCTTAATGGAAGTGGTGTATTTATTCAACGTTACGCAGATGACAATGTCTTCTTGCGTTGGGTAAATTCCCAAGCACGGTATCAGGATTCATGCAGTGGGCCCTCTCGACCGTAGAGATATGGTGCAGTGAGGTCGGACTGTCGGTTAATCCCGATAAGACTGGGCTCGTTGTTTTTACGAGGAAAAGAAAACTCTAGGGGTTCTTTGAACCACGATTCTTTGGAGTTAAATTAAGTCTCTCGGGGTCGGTCA
>Ga0123352_10001049_pt1 | contig 35726 bp, 24 predicted proteins | sample TergutLab28metaG_FD_89700 | JGI IMG/M metagenome (GOLD analysis project Ga0123352, IMG submission 89700) | Labiotermes labralis P1 segment gut microbial communities from Petit-Saut dam, French Guiana - Lab288 P1 | ecosystem: Host-associated > Arthropoda: Insects > Digestive system > Gut ...
ATGCGCACAAAAAACCTCCTTTTTTTTACAACAACCACCCCCCAAAAAAAAAAAAATTTTTTTATAAACAGCATTTTCTTTCTCCCCCCCCCCCCCCAAAGTTAACTGCACCTTAGTACTTTCCATACAGCATACATACATAACTTACGTGAACATGCGCAGTGCACTTTCCTTCAGAACAGGGTTTGGGGCATTTGCACACTGGAAAAGAAACTGAAGGAATTCAGGCCACTGGTTATTTCCATCTTCATCCAATAGGTTACGGGCCACCTCAGCTGCCACTTCACATACTTTACTGCGTACTGAGTTTGACTCTTCTTTTTGTACTGCAAGCAACACTTGCTCCTTTAGTTGTTGCTGTCCCTCTGGTGACAGCTGCAAAATAACAGTGGGGTAAGTATACAGTGAACCACTACCTGACAAAAACCTGCTTTGAAGTGGCATATTTGCTGTTAAGCAATGACTTTTTAGACCCAGTACAACTACACTTCATTTTCAGGTGAATGATTCAGTTCAAACCATTTATGACATCAACTCAATTTTTGTATGATGTATACAAAGAACATACCAACATTTCTTGCAGTGAGTACGTCAATATATTCCTGGCCATTTATGAAACCAAAATATTCACTCATATAATGAATACCCCACCATTACAGTCCTCAGACAAACCCAGTCCACATCCTTAAGAACTCGTCTTAAGATCCTGCCCCCCCCCCCCACCATTATCTCCAAATTGGTTTCTCCCCTTCAGATTTTATGACCAAAACTCTGTACACATGTTTTTAACATGGTCTCCACAAGAATTTCTCAATTAAACCAGGCAATGCTTTGCATGATACATCCATCAGGAGATCAGTGTCACCTATACATTACATTTTAATACACAGCACTTTAAATAGGCTACTCCTTAACAAATTAAACCAAACAGTATAATTCATAGTGAAAATATGGATACAATTTCAATATGCAAAAGCCTCAACAAAACTGCTCAAAAAGGTCACAACAAACATATAAAAAAATGCCCAAAAATTAAATTTAGTGAATGCTACACCAGTTTTTTTCTACAGCATACATCATCTGGTTAATGCTTGGTAAGGTCAGTTACATCTGACATGCAGCATTCATTGGCTTAAATATTTCAATCTAAACTACCATGCCTGAACCATACTCACTGGATGTGTGATTTCAGGCTTCCACAATGAAGCAGATGAGAACTGCGCTCTTCTGGGTTAAGCAATGAGTAGTGGTAACTTCTTACTGACAGTTCGGGACAATCTACCAATCCCATCTTCAAAGATCAAGAATAAAAAAAAATCTTGACCCTTGAAGAAGGGAACAATATATTGTTCCGAAATGTTGGTACAGAATTACCACTACTCACTGCATAATAACCCGAAAGACAGCAGTTCTCATACTCAATGGAATTACCATGATTTTCAAAACTCTACATACAAAAATAAAAGGAAATTAACTTACAAATGACCAATGGTCACATATGCCAACAAACATAACATCACACCTATAAACTAATTTTATGTATTTAGGCAACAAAGAAATCTACTGTATTTTAAGGCATGCTGCATAATCTCTGTTTTATTTTCCACACAGTGTTGTTCATTTTCCATAAACATGACCTAAAATTTAAACACCAACCCGGTCATTTAAAGGTTAATTACATGCTTGTGCAAACAGTATCTTGTGTTACTTACAGAAATGTTCAACTGGACAAACAGAGAAAGTGTCAAATAAAAAAATCTTCCAAACCAGACCTATCTTCAATAAACTGGGAATCTATCACTTCAGTGATTTAACCCTTAAGCGTCTGGGCTGGTACTTTGATTTCAGCACCTGGCTTATGAAAAATGTACTATATGGACAAAAAGAGAGAAAATGTTGAAATAAATGGCATTTTGTGGAGGAGAAAACAGAGAGTATGCAGCAGGTTATTAAAATGCAGTAAACTTCATTGTTGGTTAAAAATATATACAGGTGGACCGCTGTATCCATGGGTAATACGTTCCAAGTATTATCCACAGTTAGGAAAACTGCAGATAATACTGAACGCTATATGTCATATAACGTGATATTCGTTTAACATGCATAAATGCGGTAAAGTTTAATTGATAAATCATGCACAGTAAGACACTATCAACACTAAATACAGTAATAAGAAAGTGTACTGCACACTACATTGTACATGTACAGTGTAATTTCTCTCTCTCTTGTATGTACGAAAGTAAGGGATTCTGACATTTTAGCCTAATCCTCAAGAGACGATTGAGCAATGAAAAAATACAGTACCTGTACAGTATCATGTACAGTTTCAAGGGATGACAGAACAATAAAGCTCATGTTTTTCCATTAAAGCGCTGCACAAGCAATGAGAAAATGTGTTACTGTTACACATTTTACAACAAAAATCATACGTACATACCTGTACACGATCTGTAATATGAAAATTTTATTTGTTAAAAAATATTTTAGCCTATTATGGGTATTCACCATCTTCTCCATTCTTCTTTATGTTTTCTGCCACAATATAAACACTGCGATAACGCGGCAACTAATTCGAACAGTGAGAACGCTAGAAGCAAAATGGTGGCAAGTTTGTGGGGAAGTGTGGGTACAGGGACAAAGAAAGATGAGTCAAGTACTGGGCACATTTGGGCTGCTGGATTTCACCATGTTAAGGCCCATTCTTGCTTGACGCGTGTTTTTAAACTTATGAACCGTTTATTTCTTTAATTTTCCAAATTTTTTTCCGGGCCGCAGCCAACCGTGGATAAATGAAACTGCAGATACTGAATCCACAGATACGGCAGTCCACCTGCATAATCCATTTCTATGGGTGTTTTTTGTACGTGCAATTGGCTATGTAAGTGCAAGCTGTTTAAAGTTTAAATAAAGTTTATTTGAAATAAGTCCTTTCTGTAAAGCATCACTGCAGTAACTAGTACATCTTGAAAAGTTGGTAATTACTGAGCCAGGTTGGAATTCCTGCTTTTATAGAACCTAAACTCATTATAATATTCACATACAAACTGCCACTTCAACCTTTGTACCAGCAGTTTTAACATTCCAAAATTCTACATTCTGCCTACAGCATATTTGTTTTGTATGTATCACAGAACAAACTGTGAATTTTGCCATATACAGCACTCAAAGACAGATGAAATGGCAAGTACAAACCGGGTATTTAAATAATATGGATTACATTTTGTCCTTAAAGGGTTAATTATATCCTTCCATCTATAATGAAATTTCCATGGATTCTCCCAGTGATTTTCTGACCAACAAAACAGTGTTAAAGACATCAGTTTCTCCATGCATGTTATACATCCTACATATCTGATCATTTTTTAAGTAATCGCACAAACAATATAAGGCAAGGAGCAGAGATAATGAAGTTCCCCACTACTCAATGTAAGATCTCCATTACTTAATGCTTCCTAGCTCCTCGTTCTTGCAATATGTAAATGTTATCCCATTAACCTTGTTGCTTTAGGAGGAAGAACTCATAAAAGAATTGGTATACCATTGCAACCAGGTAAAACACGTGCCAAGTAAACCTTGGCACAAATTCTCTCAAGTGCTGGCATACTCACTGTTGTAAAACTTGAAATGATTTTGGTTATACACTAAGCACATAGCTGAAAACTTGAAGAATCACCCAAATTATTACAATAACAAGCTTCAGAAGTCAACACTCAGTATAAAAGAAGAACAATTGAAGTGTTTATTCATTGCACTAAGTTAAAGAAAGAGAGAGGACCAATATTTGAATCTAAGAAAGATATCACTGCCAGCATAACCATCACTAAAACACAAATACACTTTCAAACAACTAAGGAAGTCATGTTCTACCCATGCCAAATTAAATACCTACAAGAAGATATACAAACCTGTGCATAATAACCCAAAATGGGCAGTTGGTAAACTAAAGGAAAAAGAGGAAATAGAAAACTATAAAAATAGGATAAAGCAAAATTTTAACTATAAAGCGACAGAGACAACAGATAGAAATCAACAATGGGACAACTTAAAACATGCAATAACAACAGCTGCAAAAGAGACATTAGGGAAATTAAAGCAACAACCTAGAAAACTGTGGATAAGTGAAAAAATCATAACCCTAATAGAACAAAGAAGAAAACACAAACATGATAGAAACAAAAGTGAATATAACCAACTTACAAATTTTATAAATAGACAAGCTAAGAAAGACAAAGAAGAGTGGCTTGGACAATACTGTGAAGAAATTGAAAACCAGCTTAATCGAGGAAATATTGAAAAGTCATACAACCTTATTAGAAAGTTTTTTTGGAAAACCCAAGATAAAACATACTATTATTGAATCAAAAGAAGGAAAAACTCTTATAGAAGATGAAGAAATAGCAGACAGATGGCAACTATACATTGAAGAGTTATACAATGATTCAGAAGAACTTGAAGAATTGGAAAGAGAAGAGGAGATTACCCCCGAAGAACTGGGTCCAACAAAACAAAGGCAGAATTTGAAAAAGCATTAAATGAATTGAAATTAAACAAAGCATACGGACTAGATAACATACCAGCAGATTTACGCAAGCACTTGATGAAGAGACTAAACATACTTTATACTGTCTTATTAATAACATATGTATAACAGGAAAAATTCCTGATGATTTCAAGAAAAGAATAATGGTAATGTTACCAAAGAAAAGTAAATTGACAAAGTGTGAAGAATACCGAACCTTAAGTATCTTGAAACATACATTTTGACAAAAATAATTTTGGGGTGAATAGAGAAAAAGATTGATGAAACCCTAGCAGAAGACCAATTTGGCTTTCGAAAGAATAAAGGCACAAGAGATGCTATTCTGTGTTTGCGAAACATTGTAGAGAAAAGTTCTGCAGTAAACAAAAAGGTATATATTGCCTTTGTAGACTTACTGAAAGCTTCTGACAACGTAAATTGGAACATAATGATGAAGATACTAAAGGGGATAAAAACAGACTACAGAGATAGAAGAATTATTAGAGAATTATACAAACATCAAATGACATCTATAAAAATAAAAGAAAGTAAAAAAGAAGCTGCAATTAGAAAAGGAGTGAGGCAAGGCTGAAGCTTATCGCCGTTGTTATTTAATATATACATAAAACAAGCTATAAATGAATGCAAAGAATATTGCACTGGAATTAAAGTGAATGGAGTGAGAATTCAGATGCTAAGGTTTGCAGATTATATAGCAATTATAGTGCAAGATGAAATAAATTTAAAAAGAGCATTAGAAAGCTTAGACGATATTTTAAAAAGTAACTACAAAATGAAAATTAACAGGAAAAAGATAGACGTTATGGTTTGCTCTAAAGATATTAAAAATATTAATAATAAAATGGATGACAACGCCCTAGGGCAAGTACCAAAATTTAAGTACCAAGGTAGTATAATTACAGAGGATGGGAAAAATAAAAAATATATAATACAATGAATTAAAGAAGTTAAAGTTATGTTTAATAATAAAAAGCAACAACTATGTTCAAATAACCTTAGTGTGGAATTGTAAAAGAAACTTATAAAAAGCTGTATTTGGAGTGTTGCTCTTTATGGATCAGAAACATGGAACCTAGGAAAAAATGAAGAGAGGATCATAAATGCATTGAAACATGGTGATGGAGAAGAATGTTAAAAATAAAACAGACAAACAGAATAATGAATGATGAAGTTTTTCAAAGGGCGAAAGAAGAAAGATTACTTTTAAAAATTTTAAAAAATAGACACCACTCATGGATAGGGCAAACAACTACGCATAAGGAGTTTGTAGTAAACATTCTTGAAGGAGAAATATTCGGGAAAAAGTCCGTGGGAAGACCTCGACTACAATACTTAAGCAAGTCGCCAGAAACACAGGAGCTGACAGTATACAGCAATGAAATAATGGTTTGCAACAAATCCAGATGGAAAGCTGCTAAACAATAAAAAAAACTGAGGGATAAGAAGAAAAAAACCAAACCCTATAGAAAAATAATGCTATAATAGAACTGTCATGCCAAACAAACCCCATCGGCAACACCATTAACTTAACATGACTTTCAAACATCTACTTTCCAGTGACAGCATATTAAATACATAAAATCAATTCATCTACACCTCTTACATACATTATACCTACACACAAACATATAAAATTGAATATGTTTTTTGAAAATACTCGAAAAATGTCATACGAACATTATCCAAGTAAAAAACGGTAAAGACGAGGTTTCGCTTAAAACACAACTGAATTCAAGTTACTCAGCAGACTTCAGCTATGTGCTAACCTTAGGAAAGAACTCCATGAACTCTGTGGAGAACAACCGTCGTAAGAGAACAGCAGCCATCTGCCGCAGTTCCTCTTCCATCGCAGCATTGTGGACGGAGCCCAGAAGGTATGTAACCTTGGTTTCCACTGGGAGATTGTTGTATAAATCCTGCAAATCAATGAATATTCACACAGAATTCATACATCGAAACACTATCCATCTATTACACGATTCTGAAATTAATGTCGTAGTTATTTCTCTAAGAAAACACTGTACTTTAGCCATAAATAACTCTTCGTGCTTCCATGACAATACACGAGGTTAAATGCCAACGTGTACAGTCATTTTCGAATTCTGTGGCATAGTAATGGGTGAAACACTAATAAATGAAGTTTCACTTATTACGTATCTTGTGGTCTCACCTCGGCCTGTTGCCTAACACTATTATCAGTGCTTAACAAAGTGTCCAAAACGTGTTCCATCTCTTCCCGACTTCCGGCCATTTTCCTTGGCAAGACGACTCACTATCGTTTACTGCGCAGGGCTAAGGCAACGCACTGAACTACGCTTTTTCGCGCCACTCTTTCGCGGGTTGTCAGCCAGCATAGCCAACACACGAGCGAATAGAACACGGTGGGAACAGTAATTGTCGTTCCTTCAGGTTCCAGGTGTCCTGCGGTGTTCGTATTGGATTTTCTTAGCAAGAAGAACTGAGTCTTGTTATCCCTTATTTGGTTTCTTGGTCCTGCTATCCCTTATTAGTTTTTTCTTTCCATGTTTTCCACCGCCTTGTAAATGTGTCTCTGCGAACTAAATGTACTGTGGTTTTGCGTGCCAGAGAAAAGATTACTTCCCTAATGCTGCTGCCATCTGTCAGCATAATATCAAACCTTCTTCCATTGAATGTGACATGCGCAAAATGCGTCCGAAATGTGTTGGCGTAGGTGTTGTGGGCAAGGTTGCGAGAGCGTGGGTGGGCCTTTTTTGATTGATCACCAATGAATTTTTCGGAACACGTCAGTAGCTCGAAAGCGTGCATGTTCCATTTTATATGCCCAGCTTTCGCATCCGTAGCGATGGGAAGATTGTTATCAGCACTATCTTAAGTTTAATGTTGATCGAAACCCAAGTCTTTCATGCTAATTGTCGAATTTGCCATTGCTATTTTACCGGGCCATATTCTCTTCATCTCGTCTTTGGCGTAGCTGTCATTGGTAATGCTCTGCTTTTCACAAAAATCGCATTACAAAACAGTTTTCGACCTCACCCACAACAGGTTATGGGCCCAGGTACGTGAGATTTTTGTTGGAAACACGGTTCTGAAATAGTCAATGTAATAGTGATTGTGCCAGTAACGTGAAGTGACAAAATTAACTTCAGCATGTCTACTACCAGTGATTTCAAAGTCCAAACTGAAAAGCTCGAAGGTCCTGACGATTGGTCTAAATGGAAATGACATATTTTAATGCCTCTGAGTGCCCATTGCCTAGAACGCATCGCTGATGGATCTCGAAAGTGCTCTGTCCTGCCTGCAGATGCACAGCCTCAGCAGAAAAAGGAACTAACCGAGTGGCGACAGACGACGTCAAAGTTGCAAGCATTATCGCATGCACGCTAAGAAAGTCTGGTGAAGAGCTCGTGTTGACTTGCACCAGTGCTAAAGACATTTGGGACAAACAGTGTGCTCGGTTTGAGCGCAGTAGCACGCAGAGGCTTAATATGCTCATCGCATTGTTCTGCCAAGTACAACATGACTACAAGGAGGACAACTGTTTGTCGACCTGAACGACGCATTGGCGAACCACAGTGAAAATACGCCCTTTGAACTATGCTGAATGGACGAATTTTGTCCACACTTGGTAAGGAATACAACAATTTCAAGGATGTTTGGAATACCATTCTTACTAGCACACAAAAGGTGAATTTGCTCATTGAGAAACTTTGTGCAATTGAGTTGCGAGCTGACAAATTGGCATCGGCTGAAGCTACGGCGATCGTTGCACATGAAAATGACAAGAAGAAGTCGAATTTTATGAAAGTGAATTCCATTAAGTCCATGAAAAGAGGAGCTGACCGCGCAAAACAGAAATTTCCTTGCAACAAGTGCGAACAACTTGGTCAAGGGGCTGCGCATGTCCTCAAAAGCAGTAGCATGCAAGGGGCAGAGGTAGTAAATTGGCTGCAAAGAAGAATGCTGATGTGTTTCCAGTGCATGTAATGGGGGCTTCAGGAGTAAGCAGTGTGGATTCGGACAGCTGGTACTGTGATAGCAGTGCGACACGGCACATTACACCAAACATACGTTATTTTGTGTCATACACAAAATTTGCCTATCCTGAAACGATCGTGCTTGGCTAGAAAAATGTAATGATGCAAGCATAGTTCAAGGTATGATAAATGTCCAGATGTTTCACAACGGTATTTGGCAGGACGCAACACTGAAAAACGCTTGGTAAGTCCCAGATGCAAGTGCACATCTATTCTCCATCAAGGCAGCCGCCCAAAACGGCTACAGCACAACCTTGAATGAAAAAGAAGTTGTTATTCGTAGAGGTGATGGAACTGTTGCAGCATCGCGTAAGCTCGTTAATGACCGCTGTATATTGGAGATTTGGGTGTGTGTGCCACAACACGCTGGAGAGGTCCACCTGGCAACACAAGCGGAAACATTGCAAGTATGGCATGAACGTCTTGGTCATCAAAATAAGCGCCATGTTATGAAAGTGCTCAAGCAACATGGCATTAATTTGGAAGCAAACAAAGAATTTTGTGACGGTTGTGCTTTGGGAAAAGCACATCGGCAGAACTTCGGAACTCGGACAAGCTGACCAAGCATAGTTGGAGAACAAAGTAACGCAGATATGTGTGGTCCAATGATAAAAAGATCAGTGGCTGGTGCCCGCTATTACGTCTGCTTCAAAGACGGTTATTAAAAATTTCGTCGTGTGTACTTCATCACCACAAAAAGTGAGGTGGCGGTCTGTCTACGAAAGCTTCTGATAGAAGTAAAGACTGCTGGACACGTCACAAAAGTTCTGCTTTCAGATGGTGGCAAAGAAGTCAACTGCGAAGCTGTACACAAAGTGTTGGAAGAGCACGGTATTAATCACCAACTCCCGAACAGAATGGCGCAGCACAGCAAGAAAATCGTACAGTTGTGGAAAGCGCTCGCTCTATGCTGCATGCCGATGGACTGCCGAAAGAACTGTGGACTGAAGCCTGTAATACTGCGGTATAGATATTCAACCGTACTGGACCTACACCAGTGGAAGGTAAGACACCTTTGAAACTGTGGACTGGATCTTATGCGACTCTTGGCCACTTGCGTGTTTTGGGGGCAGAATGTTATGTGCATATTCCCAAACAGAAAAGACACAAATGGGACCAAAACAGTAAGTTGAGTAGAGTGGTCGGATATATGGGTGAAAAGGATGGCTATCGAATTTGGATACCTAACGAAAGGCAGAGTGTGTTGAGTCGTGATGTACTCTTTAAACCAGAAGTTGTGTGCAATTTGCGTAACATCACAAAAACAGAAAGCGTGTGCTCTACATTCCACTTAGCTCCAACTCAAGAAATCTAGGTATTACAAAACTACAAAATTGACGACGGAAATACTGCGTCTACTTCTGGAAGAATTAATGGTTCGATTTCAGAAAGGTATGTTCAAGACCGCAAAAGCGTACGCGTAAAGAAACAGCCAAATTGGATGACTAGTGGCGAATTCGTTTGCCTAGTTGATGATAGTCAAGGAGACTACTGTTTGAGCCCAATTGCATACACTGAAGCGATGCAGTCAAACGAACAGAAGCAATGGATGAAAGCAATGAATGAAGAATTAGAGTCACTGAAAGAAAATGAGACCTGGGAACTCGTGAACAGGCCAATCAACGCAAAGATGATTCAAATTCGCTGGGTTATGCGCGTAAAGACGTCATGTGACGGCAATGCTCGCTTTAAGGCTCGACTAGTTGCGAAGGGTTACGCACAAAAACAAGGAATTGATTATGGTGAAACATTTAGTCCCGTAGCACGCTACGACACTAACCGCACACTACTTGAGGTGGCCGCTTCAAAAAATATGAAGCTGAAACAGTTCGATGTGAAAACCGCTTTCCTCTACGGTGAACTAGAAAAAAAAATTGTGCCTAGAGCAGCCAGAAGGTTTTGACGATGGCAATGGTCGTGTATGTCGGCTGAAGCGAAGCCTCTACGGCCTAAAGCAAGCACCACGGCGCTGGAACAAGCGGTTTATTAGTTTCATGGAGAAAGATGGGTTGAAGAACAGCACAGCTGATCCTTGCCTATTTTATCGCACGCATAAAGACAGTTTTCTCTATATTGCAATTTATGTTGATGATGGATTTGTTGTTGGTAACAAGGATGAAGAAGTGTTTTTAGGGCTACTGCAAGAGGCATTTAAAATTACAATTGGCTCGCTTGAGAACTTCCTCGGAATGTAGATTAAGTGTCATAGTGACGGATCAATTTTTGTTAGCCAAGAGGCGTATACAAACAAGATACCGCAAAAGTTCAACATGGCTGAAGCAAAAATGCGTGTCGACGCCTGCCAGTCGCAAAGAAAGGAATAACCACAAAGACGTCAGCGGCAAGGTTCCATATCGTTAAGCAGTGGACAGCCTCATGTATCGTGGAGCAGCAACACGCCCTGACATAGCATTCGCCGTAAATAAAGCTGCACGGGTCATGGACAGACTGGCTGAAAAGGACTGGAACAATGTTAAATGCATTTTTTCGCTGCTTGCGATCAACCAGCAACTATGGCCTCAGGTATACTAGAGGTTCTGGAAAACTGAAAATGTTTAGTGATGCTGACTTTGCAGGAGATAAGATAAATAGACGTTCCACCACGCGCGTTTTAGCTCGTATATTTGCTGACGGTGCAGTTTCTTGGAAAAGTCAACTACAAAAAAAGACAGCCCTCTCAACGACTGAAGCCAAGATCATTGCAGCGAGTGAAGAGGCTAAAGAATCAGTCCGGTTGAAGTGCTTGTTATGAGAACTGTTGTCTGATTTTGCCAGAAAAACACCGGTACTGTACATCGACAACGCCAATGCCATCACAAAAGGTCGAAACACATTGAGGTGCGACACTTCTATGTGACGGACATATCCCTTAATGATGACATAGGGATAGAACATGTTGACAGAAGAAAACAAATGGCAGACTTGCTTGCAAAACCCATTGAACATGTTCGATTTGAAGTACTGTGCCGTGAGATTGGAAATACCTCTGGGGAGCAATGAAGTGATTTGTGCAATGTCCATTGTGTGACAGTGTGTTGGAGGTCTGAAAAACACTGCACACTAGATGTGTGCTGTATTCGCGCCATGTGCATGTGTATTTAATGCGCAATGCAGACTAGACGCTACTGTGCTTCGTTGCTCGTATACACTGCTCTTCACAAAAATTATATTACAAAGCAGTTTTTGACCTCACCCACAACACTTTAGGTTCAATTTGAGACCCACCCTTACACTTACGTTTTTCACCCTACGTATCAGTTCAGCTATCGTCCTTTCTTTCCGCTAGGAGAGTGTTACCATCTGCATAATAGATTGGGTTTGTCCCACTATTCTGAAATTTGCTTCCTTATCTTCCAACTGTGTTGTTCTTATAATGTGTCTGCTGTATAGATGAAACTGGCCACAAAATAAGATACAATGTTGCCTTACTTCTTTTTAGAATAGGAACCATTTTCTTTGCCTTGTTCAACCTGTCCTTTGGCTACTTGCTCCACACATAGATCTCTCATTGGCACTACTGAATGTTCAGGTATTGCCATACTGCTCATGCTCTTCCACATCTTTAAATGCTCTTCACTAACAAAAGCCTTTTAGTAATCTATGAAATAGGGCTACATATTTTTTTACACTCCCTTGCCCTCTCCATAATCCATCTTACATTAGTGGTTTGGTTGCTTGTCCTGCACCCTTTCCTGAATTCTGCTTGCTCCATTGGCATTTCACATTCTATGTATGACTCCAGTCTTTTTTTTTATTAATTCTTGGTAGTATGTTACTTGCATGAGAAATTAGTGTAATGGTGTGGTTAATCATGCATGCTCTGATAACTGAAATGTGATGAAATATATTAGTTATACCAAGGATTCCCAAACTTTATTGTTCCACAAATCCCCTTCTATAAAAAATTAGAATATTTAAAACCCCATTAAATGTCCTTTTTAGTTTCAATGAATTTTTTTCTTTTGAGTGTCTTATGTAGTGACACCCATGTAATCCCTAGCCAATTATCATACAGCTCAGACTACATAGTGTATACAGCTTAAAGATTTTAACAAATCTACTTGACTGTAACAGTTCTAATAACAGGACAGAGATTGTAAGGTTCATAAATAATGTAAGGATTTTGCATTGGTGTTATAAGAAAGTCTTGTAATTTTTTGTAGGACTGTTAACATTATTGTTTCAAGAGCTAAGAGTAAAAAATTTCCAATATTTGACAGAGCCACATGAAAAAATCACAGGAAGGTATGGCCTACTATACGCCAGTGTTTCCAAAATGTTTGTCATTATGCAAAGCCTGATCTATTTGGCAGCTGAAAGTACTGACAAAACTCCAAACCAGAACTGGAAATTGTATGGAGAAAGGACTGCTTATGCACAGTATTTAACATCATCAAATAAAAAAATATAAAATTATTCCAACTACTATGTACACATGCAGCCATCATGATGTACTAAAAATTTCTAGTCATACATACATACATACATTCAGAGTTACAATCTGTGTAAGACTGGTATGAATATGCCTAACAGAAACAAGCTCCTATATAGGTCCTGATAATAAGATGTTACCAAGATTCATACTCTGAGGTTTATTAACCTGCTAACGTGGAGAATATGGTGAGCTCCAAATAATGCCAGCAAATGACAGATGGGATTTAACTCGACATTTAAAGGGTCAATATAAAATTTTTCTTCAGCAGTGATGTGTAGTTTCAGAAGTCTTCCCATGTATGGATGGATTATGATTCCTTGGGCCACAAAAATTATTTAGAATTTATAACTGAAAAAGAAAACTTAATTTGCTTGGAAACTGCAATGAAACCCTGAGAACTTTACCTTTCTTACACATTTGTTCACCATTCTGCTTGTGTAGTGGCTATCATTTGGCTTCCTAACTTCTCTGCACTTATGAATGTAACTAGTTGATTCCAAAGCTATTTGAAAATATTCCTTCATGTGGAGAGTTTACATAGCATAAAATGTAGTGGGAAGTAGTTGAGAATTTGAATAGAGGTGGTTGTGGTCTGTTTCCTGATATCCTGGTACACATACGGAGAGACAAAGGAAGCCAATGAACATGTGAGTTATGACAACATGTAAACCAGCCAAGATTCAAACCAGGCACCTCTGAAATACAGGTCTTCAAGCATCACTGTTTTACCAATGTGCTTGGTTTGACAATATGGCTCAGAGGTCAATAGGATTAGCCAGCTCTGCACTACAGTACCAGTAAAGAATGTGTGAATTACTTGATCATAACTTGAACAGGTTAACCATTGCAAGCGGACTGATGGATGTGGTTGCAGTGTTGTATATAGAGACAAAATTACATTCCATTGAGAAGGTTTGTGTTAATTTGATTTGTTATGTCTGAGTTTGTATGCTCATATCTCTGCTTACAAAAACTAAGTAATCAACAACTCATACATATGAAAACAGATTCATTAAAAATATTACCTTTTCTTAGCATGAGAATGAAATGAAGCCCACACATATTAACTTACAAAAACAAATGTATTTTTACCTACAAATACAATTCTATGAATAAAGCCTCTTACGAATTTATTTTATGTAGCTATGGAACACTGCTATTCCAGAAAATTGTTGTTCTATAAGTTGGTGTTAGAGACACAGTACTGTAATATGCCTTTTATTTTATTCTCTTCAGTTTATTCTACCCCAAAGACAATACACATATTAACTGTATATCATGTGTATGGAATATGTAACTAGAGGCAACTTTAAAACTCAATTGTAGATTAAAGTTGATTGCGATCATAAAAAAAAAGATCAAAACTCCTCCCACACTTTATGGGGAAAATTAACCGAGTCACGTATATTTGATGTACAGAGTTTTAGAATGCAGGTCATTTGTACACAGAGATATGACCGTGTAATAAATATTTTAACATTGTCACATAAAGGCATTCAACAATAAGTGTAAATTTTGATGTTTTGCTGACTGTGCATCTCAGTATATTTACCTTAGTAATTAACCAACTTGATGCACAAAATTTTGTTTTACAATAAGTTTATTTCATGCCTCTACATGTTTCGAGCACCATGTGCTCATCAGGAGGTCAAAATGATACCAGAGGTTGTATAATACAATTTTGACCTCCTGATGATGAGCACATGATGTTCGAAACATGTAGAGGCATGAAATAAACTTATTGTAAAACAACATTTTGTGCATCAAGTTGATTAATTACTAAGATAAAAATAGGTGTAAATATCTGGAGTAATATATTGCTCTTCTTTTCAAGGGAATGTTTTGGTAAAGTAGCTACAAAACCTTATATATGAAGTTCATGGCACAACTACGAGTGTTGATTAAGTGCTAAAAAAGGTTATAATTTAAGAACTGAACACATGGAGCTATTTCAGCACATAGTTTATGCTAATCTAAATTTCCATTTCGCACCCCTTCCAGGGTCTGTTTTTCGTGAAACACAAAATATTCTTTATGCACAATTCATATGTATGTTTAATATCTCTTTTTGTACAACACTGAACAAGTTAGCTGTGGTGGTTCATTAGTCCTTGCTGTCATAAAATGTACAAAATTGTTTCATTCAAGAAAATATTACAGCAGAACGGAGGTTCACTGCTCCAGAAAACTTTAAGGTTCGAACCTCCTCTGTGCACAACTGACACATTAACTAACAGACATGCTTGACTAATTCCTAAAATTAATAATGACAAGCTGAAATACTTGTAATTTACTACAGGGTGGATGGGCATTCGCCTGACACCAATAAGCCTTGAACCCAAGATGCCACAAAGCTTCTATACAAATGGATAAGAGTTTGAAGCGCTCATCAAAGTGAATTCTTTGACAATGGTGGAACAGTCCAGCAGTACGAAGCACCCGATCGGAATCCATTATATTCAGGTGAATATATCACAGTGAGTTATTCTCATGAGACTCTAGTAAGTTGGTTCATGATTAACAAACAGACAAGCAGTCAGTTCCTGAAGTGTGCTACTAGTCAGATCCAATAGGCAAAGATTTTAAGTAATTCACAGAAATGCCACCTATTCATAAGGCAGTTAGCTAGAGCCCAGTAGCAAAAAATGCCAATAATAAAAGTCAGTTCAGCTGCAACCAACAGAAACTATCAAATTCAATGAATGCACACCTTATCCCCAAGAGGACTGAATGATCGACCGAGGCACAAACCCTCACCTAGGCAATGAGTGTGTATAATACCATCATTTGCTGATTTTTTGTTATTTACACTCTGAGAAATATTATCATAAGCTTTCAGAGATCACCTTGAAAAAATTTCAAGATTTCCCATTAAATGATACATTTACCACTACAGCTCATATGTTTATAATGTGGGCATCTTGCAAAACTTCTTTTCATGACATTTAATTTGAACACTCTAAATTAACTGTTACTGTTGTCACTCCAACCTCATACAAGCGTGGTTGCAATGTTACATGAGTGCAAGGGGAGTAAAGAGCCTGAAGGTGAGATGATCTAAATTGCAATGATATTCACACAAATTTTTATGTGAAGCCAACTATTCATACAAGACTTGATGTGTGTAGGGTAAAGGGGACAGGAGTCAGACACATGGGCAAGAAACCACAGCCTATCTTACACAAAAAGACTTCAGAAGTATAAATGGTAAAACAATGAATTTTCAATTTAGGAATCATAATCCCGTTTTGTTCATTAAATCAGTTATCAAGTACGAGGACCGAATAACACAACCTTTAAGTGTTATACGTTTGTATATTTACTACACTACTACATGTTTTGGCCAAATTGTAGGGCCACCATCAGGTAGTCCAAAATTCCATATAAAGTAAGCGTGACCTATTACAAACAGTGAATATGTTGTCATAAAACTAGTTTTTATTCTAAAATAAACTAATAATTAATATACAATAATACTTTAAAGTAGGTAAAAATAGATAAAATAAGTAAAAGTCAATATATGCTGTTGAATTCACCAGTTATTTTGGATTATTATGGAATAATTAAGTGTTGATGATGAAGGTCAGTCAGTGGATATACATTATGTAATGTTTACTTGAGTTATGCAGTATGAATGATTAAAAGATAAGTATGGGTCCTTGTTGTATATATCATCTTGTCTTCTCTTTATTGTTCTTTAATTATTTTGCATTTAATTAAGCTGTTTCAAAGCCCATATATTTCCTTGGATAAACATGTGCTGTCAAATTTATTGTTAAAGAAATGGGGATTTATTTTCATTACTCTACATATTTACTGAAAGAGTTATGCAGTATGTATCCGGTATTGTTATGCTAGGAAGGGTGGTGTAGTACAAGTCCAGTTCAATGCACAGGCCAAGTGTAGTTGCTTTCTGCTAGACCAAATGCTAACCTGTATTGTTTTCAAAATTTACATTTTATGCTGGCATAATAATTTAAAGCAGCCTTAAGAAAATGCTGAAATACACTCCTTTTTCTCTGTAGATAAAATTTTTATAAATGTCTATAGTATTCTATGCTGTAAAAATTGTGTATATTTGTGTATTTATGACATGTTCTACATCCTACTGTCTTTGTAAAACATTGATCCATGGAATGTATGTATGTATGACTGCTAGGAATTAGTGATAAAAAAGTTCTATCTCATTCAATTCATCTGTAGCAGCCACACATGTAAGTTTTGTTGTACTCGTCACCGAAGAGCATGCAAATATCAAGTTCTGTTTGCAACTAAGCCAAACAACTACAGAAATACACAAAGTACTTGAAACAGTGTGTGGAATGAAGCTTTAGCTCATACACATATACTTGCATGATTCAACAGATTCAGATGGGAGCATAAGGACATTGAAGATGGTCCAAGGTGTGGGCAAATGTTAAATACTGGAAATTTGGAAACATGTACTAATGCTTATAAACTGGTGTACAGAGACTCAAGTGATCCTAAGACTGATGGAGAATAGACCACACACTAACTGGGAGTGATTCGTCAGATTCTTCATGAAGATTTCAGAAACAGGAAGATTTACCTGAAGTTTGTTCCAGAGAGCCTCACATATAAGGTCATTCTGACATGCCAGTGAAGAGCTTCTGGGAAGATCGTAGTGTGGTAGAGATTAGGTACATGCCTCATTCACTGGACACTGTGCCAGGTAACTTTTTGCTCTTCCTACTGTGAAAACCACATTCAGAAGATGAAGGCTTCAGGACATTCAAGGTCTCAAGAATAACATACTGGGCAATAAATTCAGTTCCTTTGGATGCCTTCAGTGACTGTTTCATACTACTTTTAGAACAAAGTAAAAGGTGTGTTGCAGTTCAGACAGACTGCACTGAAGGACAGTAAAACAATGTTCTTCTTATTTATTGTGTATCTATTCTTAAAGCATCAATCCTGGACCTTTAATCTTTTGCCACATATATACTGAATGAATAAACATCCAATACAAAGTATTTGGCTTCAAAAACTAAATAATTATAGAGTTACATGTTTTCACAGGTTGATTGCACAGAGTGTGATTTTCTGGTTTCTGCCACCATGGCATCTTGTACATGGACACCAGTGCTTTGGAAAAACATGCTGCCTTCATTTTCAGGGTTTAAATGAGTTTGTTGAAGATGCATTCACATTATATAAGCACTGTGTTGTCTGACCTGGCACATTAAATCAAAACTACCTACAACAAGGACAGTTTCCATATTGAACTAGACATACTGAACAGAAACTTCCAATACAGCTACTGCACCAACTGCTTTTCACATAACAGGACTCTCCCCATTACAGTGGCCTTCTTAATATTCATCCAAAACACTTTCTAACTGCAGCAGCATGGTGCTATTGAGATATAACATTGTGGGAATATGCATCCTACTAAGGAAAGTCTCTCGGTTTAATTTTTTACATGAAGGACAACATGATCATGAAAACAGTAGGTGTTAATAGCAACCCCTGCAAGTGTGGGAAGAAGTACGCTGGACACTCTGATCCTTTCATTGAAACCTGGGTTAATGAACACCACCATCATGTACAGCTGTAGCAACTAGAGAAGTTAGTCATGGCAAAACACAGCACTGACCTGGGTCATCTGTATCCTAAGACATTTAAGCACAGGGACCAGCCCATAAGTAAAATTACAGAGATTTGTTCCCACCATAAGAACATGAATATGGAAGATGGGTTCTCCTTGAGTAGGTCATGGAAGCCTCTTATTCACTCCCTGATAGAAGTAATCTCTCCACAGACAAGTTAGTCACTTTCTTTTGTGGTGACAATCCTGTACCAGTGTGCCACTTAAACATGGCTTCATCTTTCTCAATCCCCATTTCTTGGGGTTCTGTATCTTTCTCATTTTAAATACCTGCTGAGATGATGTGCAGAGGCCCCTAAAAAGCACCATTCTTGTTCCATTTCCAGCTCTTGTGGCTCTGAAAAGGGCTGTTTCTCACTGTCCATGTTCATCCTGAAATAAATATTGCAGTCTTTAAAAGGGTCATTTTCTGTCCTTGCTTGTCACATTCCTATCAGCACAGACCATACTGTCTCTTTTTCCCTACCATGGATCTGACTGGCTATCTTCCATGTAACCTGCTTATATAACCTGACTGCAGCCTCACCCTACTTACTTCAACCCTGAAGATGGAAGCAGCAAGTTCATCCAAAATGGTCATATCCCCTGTATGAGGCTACATGGTGTCACAAATCAGAAGGCTTGCTCTCTATTAAGCAGCTGAAGTTAACAAATATGACACCCTGAAGAATTTATTCCTAAAAATGTTAATTTGTTTTTTTAACAGCTATATTATTAGACATCGTCAGTAATTACAGAAACAAACATTTGTCTATCAAACTGAACAACTGCCCCCCTACTGCTAGTTCCATACAAAGCTCAGTGAAATGTGAATATTGTTACTTGAATTATCTAGAAGTGTGGAAAAAAATGTGAAGGCCTCTTTCAGGGGTTTGTCTGAGCTACAATTTGGAAAAATGGGACAACCACAAAAAAACATCAGGCACAGTGTGATTTGAGGTTTATTCTACAAGGAATTCTCTTAACCAAATGTAGCAGTGATTAAAAAGGTCAAGATGATGAGGCACACTTTCTGCTGCCTTTATTTATGTCAAGCACTGTAAATAAAATGTGCTACTGCTTCCAGTCCCAACTTAAAATAGATGCTTTACATGTGGATAGTTGAGTTTTTGTGAAACAAAGGAACTGAACACACATAAAAGGCTTCTAAGAACAGTAAAAGGAAAGCATAACACATACCATAATATGGGGAAGAGAATTAATATAATGTAAATTCAGATTCAACTTGGATTGTTATTTTTTTTTATTTGTATGTACAGTTTGAGAGATAAATTTGTGAATGAACAGGGCAATTATTATACTGTATACATTTCTGCCGAAGAGAGCATGTTATCATCATAGTACGGCTGTAATACTTGTCTGGTATTTGTTCTATCATGTGGAAGAATGGCATTAAACATCACAATATCAAATATTGAATGATCCAGGCAACATTGGCCATATGATGAAAATATTATACCCTGCCTCCTCCTGAACCCTTGCATGGGTGAGTCTACCAGAGGTTATTGGAGGGGGGAGGGAGAGGGGACTGGGGGAAATGGGGTCAACTCTTCATCCCTGTCATGTCCCATGATACTGAGAAAAAATTAAACACTCTACATCATTATATTATTTTTAAGTGTGATATGGTCCTGTCCCTTCAACTGTTGTGGCTGAAGAGTCCTAAAAAAAAGGAACACAAACATTTCCCACTCCTTACTGAATTTTTAGGGTGAAGGAAATAATATGTCCATGATGATCACAGCACAAAATGTGACAGATTTTTTATTATTTTTTTCTTTTTCATAATATTCATTCATCTTTCACGTTATTGTCAGAGTCACCAAGAACAAGCAAGGTGTAGTAAGCTATAGGCATTTAGTTTCCTTTTTTACATGTGTGCGAGCAAGTTTTTGAGTGTTATATGAAGCTATGAGTCTCCAGTTGCATTGTGTCCCATACTGCAGTACACACTGTCAATGCATAGAGTTGGCACAACTGTCTCATTCTTATAATTAATATTTATATCCAAACACAACCACAATATGTATTCCAGTCACTTTGCCTGACCATCACAAAAGTGTACTGACCTTCATGAGTGTGAGTGATACTTAACTATCTGAACCTGTACCTACAGTGTGCTTTGGACATCACTGACATTATCATTCAAGGACAAAATTCAGCTCGAGTGATTCTAGACTACAGACCACTCATACTTTTGAAGGTATCCGCAGCACATCACTCTGACAATGCACACAATCATGCTACAAAAATATATCAACTTAATGTACATGCAGATATGTATTCCAGTGAAAATATATCCACGATACATAATTCACAGAGTAGTGTCTTTCAGGTTTAGTATAAAGCATGAAAGTGACTTACAGGTTTTTATGCAAAACAGACATTTTCAAGTTGACATAATATTCCAAGTTTCCAAACAATGTGAAAATGGGTAAGCAATAAGCATTCAATGGTCCCTTGTGAACCATGTACCTTTCACATCCGTGTGGCTGGGTTTGAACAATTACTATTATATTTACATTCTACTCTGAAATTTTTATAGTATGGAAAAGCTATATAATGTTTCCTAATTAGATACTTAACAACACTGATTAAAATATATATAAAGTTAACAAACATGAAAGGAATATGATAATCTACAAAGTAGTATTTATATGCTTCCAACAAGAAGCAGAAGTTCTTTGCTTGCAGACAGTTGTGCTAACTAGTAACACATGACGCCTATGGAATATGCAACATCAGACGCATCTACCCTGAATGACTTCATTCACTGAACTTGAAATTGCAAGTTTTGGGCTTTAGTATCTAAATGGGGTTTGAGACTACAATACAAGACTGAAGCACCAATTTTTCTTTTTCTTTTTTTCCCTTCTTTTTCCTTTTTCTTTCTTCCTTTTTTTTCTTTCTTTCTTTTTTCTTTTCCCTAACTACAGTTACTTTAAAGCTGACAATACCAAGAAAGGCAGTAGATATGAGGGTAGAAGTCTTGGGTTAGAAGTTTCGCTCTCTCTCTCTTTCTCTTTCTTCAACTTTTAATTTGTTCATAGGTTCAGTTTCATTTTGTTTAAAGTGTTGAAAATGATTAATTTTTCCACTTCAGTGTAAGACAAAGAAAGCCTCAACTCACGAGAGGAAAACTTGTAGGTATCCTTTTTTTTTTTAATGCTTCCACTGATTTCTCTCTGACAACAAAATAAGATGCATAATAAACAATTTTAAAATGTCTTGTTAATATAATGGCGTTAGTAACAGCTTGAACTGAATGCAATTGGAGTGTTTAGTATCTTTACATACATACATCATTTACATTTATCAATATGGCCAGATTATTGCCAATACCAGACCCAAAAATAAAACTATATTCATTAAATTATAATTTCATGTGTTAATTCAGAGCAAAATCTAAGTAACAAATTCCAGTCTTTAATGCCATGAGTATGAAAACATACCCACGTAGAAATGGATATCTACAAGTTCAGATCAAGATATGATTACACGGTTACATCAAATTTTACCTTGAAATCAATTCCATACAATCAAAAATACAAAATAATAAAAACATGAGTAACCATCAGTAATACTATTTTTTCCTTGTCCTACAGTTCCACTTTATCCTGAGGGCTTTGATGGGGGTTCAATGATTTATTTATGTATATTAAAAAATTCCTGTAGTAGTCCTAAATGCTACAGAGTATATTTTAGGGTGGTGTATGTTGGGGTAGGCAGCAGGGGATTCCTATCAATTAGCCAGTTATGATAGTCTTATAAGCACTCACACTTCCATTTTGTCATTTATTTCTACAACTGCCAGTCAAAAATGAAAAGTTTTCTGTTATTGAGAAATTAAATAATAATAAATACCATAAACTTATAATTTAACTATTCAGTCCATGAAATGATGGCTACTTAACGTCCTTTTGCGTCTTGTTGAATTCTTATCTTACATAAAGAAAGCTGCAATACAAAATGTCCTGCAAATTTTTCATCCAGAATTCATACGTGAATTACAGGAAAAACTACAAAAATGGAATAGCCATTTCTTGAACAATCCGTGGTGTATGGTTTTCAGCTATGTGACTTTACAATAAAATTTAACCTCCTTTCTCAGACATTTATGATCATTAAAAAATCATCTGTTCAGATCCCAATTAAGGTTGAAAATTTTTAAACATATATTTCTAACTTCCACATAAATAATTTGTCACATGCATAGGGCATCTATATCATATGGTAGTTAACAATGGTCTCTGAACTTAATAATCTCAAAGGCCCTGCACCACATATTAATCTGGTGGGATCCACTGTCTTATAAGGTGTATGTAAGAATGTCAAGGATAAAATGGAATGTTCAAAGATATTAGTTTTTCTTGTAATTTTGCAATTGCAAACCTGACAGGCATATTCAAACATCCTGTAGCTAATATACGTTTGTCAGGCACTCAAACTTTCTCTCATTTTCTTTCATGCTCACAGCTGTTTGATTGATATAACTGGTATTTTTAACTTTTATTTTTATAATCAAAGAGTTTTACTTCTTTTTCAATCGTTACTGAATGTTTATATGATATATATTCACAGAAACTTGTGGAAGGCGTGAATTTTAAACAGATGTTTTATTTGGTTGTTTATTTTTAAACGTAAGATTTTTCTCTATATAATATATACAAAGTCTATGCGCTTCACGAAGTACAACCACACGAAATATTGTTTATAAACAAGAAGGGTTTTATTTCTCTCATCTATTTCATAGCACTTTGTAGCTCCATGTTGTTTTCTTCTACACACATGTCACTGCAGAAGTGAAGGTTTCTAAGAGAACTGACCAATATTGTAGCAATCCAATATCACTGTTCACCATTACTATTGGCAGCTCTCTTTTTCAACTCCATATGCATGACAATATTTGTAACAGAGGAGACAAGAGCTACTTTCTCATGTTACTAAGGGGAGAACCAGAGACCAACATCCAGGCTTACAGTAGACATGCTTGCTTGAGGAAACAACCTCAGAAAAAGGTGATAACTTTATTGTTGTTGTCATCATTGCTGCTATTGTTGTTGGCTTCACACTCCCCATACTCACGCTCTCACTGGTAACATCATTGGAACAGACCGACCAGAGTACATGCAATAAGACAAGCAACTGTCAGTAACGGTGTACAAAAAACAAAAACACATACTGTTATGTACATATTATTTTATACTTCTCAACACAGCAAGAATGGTGAGATAACTCCTGCCCTCTCTTTCTTCTTAAAAATTTCTATAGGCTTGTAAAACTAATTAATATTCACTAATGTTTTAAGAGGTTTCAACGTGTTATCTAAATAAGGAATATGTCAGATTTAACAAACCTTTTTCTTTCTTTCACAGAATATAATGCATACATCAACACATAAATGATCAGAATAAAATGATAATCTCAATTTCTGTATATAGACTTCAGAAATTTTGGATACTGACGAAAATGTGTTAAGCTTGGTGATAATGTTTGATCAGGCCTATATTCACTTCAACAAATATGGTAACAAACACAATTTCCAATACTAGGCGGAAGTGTGTCCTATACAACCTAATGAATAGCATCTGTACAGCATACGAGCAACCATTTGGAGTGCAGTGTATGTGTCTGGAGTAATAACAGAAGTGGCTGACTATTACAGAATATTCTGACTGATATGTGGTTAAGTTGGAAAGCTTCATCAGTAAAACATTGGATAAATGATAAGCAATGCCTAATTCAAACAGGATGGTGCAATTATGCATAGCAAGACAACATTCTACAAGGACACTTCACTGCAGGTGTTGGAAGCAATGATTGGCCAGCACGAACATTAAACTTAATGGTCCCCAATCTATTTCCTTTAGGGTTATTTAAGTCCAATGTGTTTGTAAATCATTCACAAATAACTGTGGAATAAAACAATTGAATTGTTGTAGATTTAAAGAGAATTAATTAGTGACTTATTACAAATGAAGCAGAACTTCAAGGAAAGGTTAAAACAACATTTAAAGTGTAATGAAGTGTGAAATAATATAAATAACCAGGTACAGTTTACACACACACACACACACATTGTTTATTACATTCCACATGTTTTCGCTCATTAGCCAACATCAGGGATAACATCAATGTCAAGAAAGGATTCTCAATACCATTAAATAAATGCATGACCTACATATTTGTATAAAATGTACCTGGTCACTTGTATTACTTCATAAAATTTGTGTACATAGTAATGATATATCACAAAACTGTCACTGATTAACAAGCAGAACCAGTCCACACTAATGAGAATGCACCTTGGAGTATACTCAAGACTAATGCAGCAGTTAGGGTTAACAAAATTTGTAAGTTGTAACAATGTAATCCTAAGAATATACATGTTACGATCTGGCTGCTTTCATAGTTGTCTTAATGTTAGTGTTATCCCTGATGATGGCTAATGGGCTGCAACATATTAGATTGTAAATAAATACTTTAAGCATATGAATAAAATGTACCTGATTGGTTATATTTATTTCATTAAATTGGTGTGCACAGTAGTACTGTTATACACAATTGTAATGAAGGGTTTAAGACTGTTTTTAACAAATAAAAATGGACAATAAATTTCATTCATTTGTCTTATTTGCTGGCTTTGTCATTCTGACAGTTCTTTACTCCAGCTCTTGGAGCAATGTGTTCAAAAGCATCTGATCCTAGTGGTGCACCCTGCATGTACAGTACTAATCAATAACTAAAATATTCTAAATCACTGATCCTTGAAGATGAAGGTATTATGGTCCTTCAAATTGTTGGGAACCACTCCACCAGATATGCAACATTGTATCCCACCCTGATACTTTCTATTAAATTAGGACAGATACACACAGAAGTGCATGCCACTAGTTCAGTTTCCTTTACCTTGTGTCCAGTAAAATTGGAAGATCAGCTTTCTTCAAATATGTGTGTGTGTGTCTGTATGCAGTTCTATCCATTACTTCACATTAATATGGAACAAAGTTTCATACTCTGAGGTTATAACAAATACTGAAGGTACCTAAACATCATGTATTCAGGAGAATACATAATGTAAATCCAAGATGGAGGACAGTTGATAATGAAGCACTATGTATTTGTATTCCTCACACGATATTCTTACAGTATTCAAAGGTAAGTTAATTCATGCAGTACACGTTAATTTTTAATTTGTCACATTTCAGAGACAGTAGCTATCCTCACCCTCTTATACAAGTCTGAAGGAAAGTATAAGACTTACCACTTAAGAAATAAATTTGTAAATATATGAAAGCAACTGCAAATTATCACAAAAAATATCTTGAACATAATAACACTTGATACAGTAAATAGTGTAATTAATATAACTACCCCAACATAATCAACAATAATAGTTTCAAAAGAGTTTATTCTTCTTTGGCACATCACAATGAGTTTTGGATATTTTCTCACCATAATTTAGGATGGCAAGAGGAATAGTGTATGAGTTGCAATATGCTGAAATGTGATAAGGATTGTGTGAATATAGTACAAAGTGAAGTGTAACTATATACAACATGCAGTTTGCAAGACTCATTAATATGTAGGCTATCTACTTCAGTTTATCAAAAGGATGCAATACAATGCTACAGCTACAATGAAAAAGCAAAATGAAACACATCTTGCAGTAGGAGGCAATTTTGATTTAGAGTTTTGAGGTGGTATAAAAAATATTAACCTTCCCTGTTAAAATGTTCTGGAAGGATGTATTATAAGGCTGTAAATAATAAAAGTGTATTGTAGAACGATTTTCATTACACACCCAAAGATCCACAGTTTTCACACTTCTAACCATGACACATATAATTTAATTGGACTGCACACCATTTACTTGCATTTAGCCCCACATGCCTTTTGGGTGTGTGTATGTGCATGTGCGTAATTAATTTCAATTTAAAAATAAAACCTTAAGCCCCGAAAAACTGTATATAAAATAATAAATACATGAATTACTGTAAGTAAATTAGTTCTTTTTATAATTATGAAAACCAAACATGGTAGAATTTCAGTCTCAATATGTTAACGGAAGTTAAAAATGTAAATGTTAGTGGCTTTATGCATGAAATAATATAAATACTTAAACATAAATCTTGGACCAGTTAATCCTTCGTTAAAATTGTTTCAATAAATAGGCATTCTATTGAACAAAACTGAGTCAGGGTAGTATCGTGAAGGCAATATCAGTCATGCCTTGATTTTTTGTATAATATTCCCAGCAATTATTACATGCCCTTCACATAGAAATCACAAATGTCATATAATTTTGTTACTTTACATGGTACGGCAAATTTAGTGTGGCAATAAACATCAAAAGAACACAAATGCTTCCATTTTTAAGCATGTTTCTATTAATGCTAAAAATAAATATAAAGATGGTATTACATGTACACTGGAGCCGGGATAGCGTAGTTGGTATAGTGACTCACTACGGGCTGGACGTTCCGGGGATCGAATTCCAGTAGGGGTGAGATTTTCCACACCTGTCCAGACCGACTCTGAGGCCTACCCAACCTTCTATACAATGGGTACCAGGTCCTTCCCGGGTGTACAGCGGCTGAGGCGTGGCGTTGACCACCCATCCCCATCTAGCGCCGAGGTTAGTGAAAGAGTAGAGCTATACGTCTACTACCCCTCTGGGCCTTTGTGGCCTGTTCTAGAGTGAACTTTACCTTTTACCTTTACTTTATCACATGTACACCACAGTCTAAATTGTAAAATGTAAGATTTAAAATTTGAGTGGTAATCCACATGAATTTTTTATTTTTATCTGCTTCTGAGTTCTGGTGGAAAAGTCTGCAGATGTTTTAGAGGGTCACACACTTCCATCTTCTGGGTAGAAGTGATGACAGTGAATGATATGGTTTATGTAGGAAATGGTGTACAGGGGAAAGATGATGTTCAGAACAGGAACAATCCTGAGGACACGTGTGAATCCTCAACAAAACCGCTTTACAAACTTCAAATCTCACACAGGAATAAAACTTTTAACACCTAAAAAGGGGTGGAATAAGAAACTGGAGGGGGGGGGGGATTGTAAGACCCTACCCAAAGGGAAGTAAGTCTTCAAGTGCATGGGAGCTGAGAACAGCTCAAATCGGAAAGTAACGGGTCATACATCCTAAACATAGAATATACATTACTCATCTTTCTGACTTAATCTTCCATACTGACATAACTAAGCATACTGATACTGAACCACCTGAAGAATGATGTGCCTATATTATGTAATAATACCAAATACCACAAAGACACAATGACAGATAGTTACAGCTCTCAGGGACCTCTCTGTGACTTTTCTCCTTCACAATTTCTAGACAAAGACTGACCACCAATTACACATCTGTTATTATATGCAATGCTTAAAACACAATTTCAACTCAATAAGCAAATGGTAGTCACAGAAATACATTTGATAATGGTAACTTATCAGTTTATGTAGTATGTAACACAAGTCTAACAGACAACATAAAAATGTGTGCACATCTGTGGTCATAACACCATATGTGAAGTATGTCTACACAGTAACAATTAATATTTAGATATAGTGGAAAACAGTATATATTATTTTGTAAAAGTCACTCTATAAGAAACCCACACACAATACAGTAAAGAAATGCTGATCCCTTGAATTTTGTTACATAGAGCTGTTATGTAATATGCCTGTCATGAATTTGTCTGCATGATGATAATAACTGCCATGTAATTTCCAGTTCACAACAAATTTGATCATAGGACACTCAAACTTCATAATTTGTACTCTTCAGAAAATACATTAGGGTAATAAGAACAAGTGTGATGAGAGGTCAGGGTACATATCACAAATGGGAGAGAAGAAAAATGCTCAGAAAAGTTTAAACTAAAGGAAACAGGCCAGTTTGGAGACCAAAGCATAAATGGGAGGTTATTAATAAACCGGAACATATGGACTAGGTGTGGTTTTGTAGACTGGATTCAGTTGGCTTATGATGAGGTCTAGTGGTGAAATCTTGTAAACATGGTTGCAGAAAAAACAATGAGTAGCAGAGGAACCACTAGCTTCTCAAGGAGGTGTTTGTTCTATAGTGTTAATTAGTCATAGTAAGCTTTGCAATGTATTGGAATTATTCATACTATGAGCAATACCAAGGCAAATAAATGGATTATAATTACCTATTTGCTATTTTTTTTATTTTAACACCTGTAGTGTGCATCTTTTATTATTTTGTATGATGACCAACCAATGCGCAATTAAATGACAAATTGTCATACTGCTCCTACATGTATCGACACTATTGTGTCATCCTCAGGGAGCTTGTAGTTAGTACTGTGCTAAGTTACACAAGTATGTCAATGCATTTGCTGGTAATATAATTTAAAATTTCACATATGTTTTATGCTGTTGAAATCTCAAAGTTAAAAATCTTTCCAACATTAAAATTTGTCCTATTTATAATAAAATGATTTTGTTGTTATAATTCACAGTAAGTCCTGTGTGGTTGCTGTATATACAATCTGTAATAAATATGGACTTTATTAATGGATGTATAGGTGTTATATCACAGATATGCAAGTACTACAACAACAGAACTTATTGATCAATGAGCAGAAGACTAATGAACCCAACCCACTATACATTCTAGCCAACATAACGAAAAATGTCACACAGTTCAACACACACCCAGACTCACTACATACCGGGACAATACGATAACAGCATCAACATACAGTTGAGTCCATCATTAAATAAACAGCTATACTTGACAGATCCGTGATATAACATTTATACATCCATTAATAAAGTCCATATATATTGCAGATTGTACATACAGCCACCATACAGGACTTCATGTGAATTATAACAACAAAATCACTTTATTATAAATAGGACAATTTTAATATCTTAAAGGTTTTAAACACTGAGATTTCAACAGCATAAAACATACGTGAAATTTTATATTATATTACCAACAACTGCAATGACATACTTGTATAACTTAGCAAGGTAGTAACTAAGAGCTCACTGAGGATGACACAACTGTGTCAAAACCTGTAAGACGCAGTATAATAATTTGTCAATTAATTGTGCATTGGTTGGTCATTGTACTAAATAATAATAATAATAATAATAATAATAATAATAATAATAATAATAATAATAATAATAATAAAAATAAATACCTATTTGCTGTTGACTTGATGGTCTCATAGTTACAAACAATAAACATAACAACAAGCAATGGTAAAATAATCCTGTATATTACAGGATACTCTCTCAGTGATAGAAAATTGAAGCGTAAGTTCTTTAAACACTTTTTTGGTTTTTCATTGCAGATTTTTCACTTTTCCAGGTGTGCAGTCCCTAATTAACAGAAGTTTTGTCATGTCAAAATCTTCATCCTCCCTTCCCTGTACAGAGCTGTCTGACCAATACTGCATTCAAATTCTATACACTAGAAGAAATTCAGACTTACTGACACAAACAGAATGGGCTACAAGAATATCATATGGATCATTTTTGGATGTGTAATTACCTGCTTCCTCTGTTAAAATTGAATTAACTGGAAGAGGTTCCTCACAACATATAAGGCAGGAGGATCATCGACCGACTGAGGTTGTTTATGGTTAGAATACCTACTGATTAGCAAATGATGGCTTCAGCAAGAGCAGGCGATGGACGATAAGTTCTCAGTCAGGCAATTTGCTAGTGAATGTGGGTATGTAGATGGTGATGGTGGTGTTGGTATTGAAGGAAGGCGGTTTGGGTTACTGCAGTTGAAACAGAAGTATCAGTACAGTAGTAATGGTGATCTAGGCTAGTGACTGGTGAGGGAATCTAGGCTAGCCAGAGAGCTGCGTCGAGACAGGCCGAGCGAGGGAGGCCCACTAACCAATGAGGTCGTTCCGAACAACTTGTACCAGCCAATCACAATGTTGGAAAGGTTCAGGTCATCCAACATAATCTGAGCAACACCCATGAAGACTTTCTTGCCTTCGATGCGACCATAATCACCCCAAACTGTCACCTATGGACAGAGAAACAAGCATATGAAAATGTGCAAGAAATATCACCCCATAACCATTTCTATTTCCCAACTCACACATCTGAAGACTTTTAGCAGTTAACTATTCATGACCATATATATTCAGCCTCAGAGACATAAGAACATGGTCAAGTGTGATGGTGGCAATGATGATGACAATGACAACACATATGATCAACAGTAAACACTTTTAAATTTTCCTCACACTGGTTATTGTAACTGATGTTTTTATTTTGCACAAATGCATACATTAAATATTATCTACTGTTTCATTCAACATACAACAAATGCAATAAGTTCAATATAGTGTAAGTTCTAAGCCTTAAAATTAGGAATCTAACCACTCCTCTACCCATGTCAAATCAACATCAGATCACTGCCTGCCCAAAAACAACACAAAACAGAACAAAACAAGAGGGGGGGGGGGTTGTAGTGCACGATCACCAAATCTATGAAAATCTGACCCCCTTTTTATACTCATATTTTGTTTACTCTTTCCAAGTCATCATTAAGCCAGCACAAGCAACAGAAAAACCACAGAACTCCCCTGTTCTTTTACAAATATGTCAATATGACACATTTGACAGCATAAACATGCAGTTAAGCAGAAATCCTCAGGCAGGATATACTACACTTGTACTTCTGTGAGGTACCAGAACCACACCAAAAACACATAGATTTGCTCTCAGAATCACTGAAGGATGAAGTACGGCTAGCATTAGAAAATCACTTGGAAGAGTACTCCCCACAATCATTACCTGTAATATGCAGCCTTGAAATGGTTCTCTGAAAGCTAACGGTTGTTGGTACAATGGATCCAGTGTTCTTCTTGCTGTTGGAGTCTTTGCTTTTGCTATGCACTTCTTCCCACTCACTAGGTATACTTTCACATATGGCGCTGTTAAAAAGGAAATCTTGTATACATGTAATTCTGTATGTAACTAAGCAACAAATTAAACTCCAGATTATTTACTTACTCATCTTCACATGCAATAATGCTGACGGAGATGTGTAGTAATCCAGGAAACTTATAAGCCTTTATGTTTAATCATTATTTATCAACTTCATTCAAACAACTGAGAATATGCCATTTTCAATTCTCCATAGCTGGTAATCACAACTCCATAATCAAACAAAGCCATGTAAACTTAAATAAATACAGTTAAAATAAGTCTATACAATAATGCATGTCAAATCAACTTCCACCCTCTCCCAGACTAATAACAACAAAATTTACAAGACAGATTACTCCAGTGGGTAAAATCTATGATGTAACAAAAAAGAATCTCAGCTCCCTCTTAAAACAACTGGCTCTTTTCTGTTTTTAATGTGAATAAACAATTTGTTATATAATTTAATTCCCACATTTGCTACACCTTTTTAAACATTTGGAGTTCAAAACTGAACACAGAGATCCAAATTTTGTAAACTTGTACATTCTGCTCCAAATTCATATTATTTCTTTTAATACAGAAAACAATTTGAATTATATATATATATATATATATATACATACACACAAGGTACTGGCAGTAAATATAATTCAGATTCCTAGAGAGTTGACTATATACAGTATGTGTCACTACAACACTAAAACATATAACTTGCATACAAAATTTTATGACGCCTTTGTTTGCAGTATTACCAGCACAAAAAACTATACAATACCTTGGAAGAACATGAAAATTAGTAAAACAGACAATCTACATGGCATATGGGCTCCTGATATCCTTTACAAATTTTATGACGTAACACATTTCCCATATTTTGAGCTTAGTGACATCACATGAACATACCATTTCATGTTTTCACCAATATATATATATGCCTAAAAATTTGGATTCTTATTTATAGACAATACCATTAAAATTGTATACGGGTTTCAATGGATTTCTACTGAGCTTAGTGACTTCACACGCACATCCTGTTTTGTATTTTCAGTAATGAATATGCCTGAAAATTGGGGTTTTATTGAATTTCTGTTGTGTTTGGTATGACATGACATTGCAATTATTCCTCCTGTTTTATCATATGGACATTTGATTGAAACCATGACTGCAGCTCCTCCATAACCTTGTTAATTTTGCGTTTGAAGATACTTTCATATTTTATGTAACCAACATGTTTGTAGCATCTGCAAATAAAACTCTCTCTGCGTCATAAATATTAATAAAAGATAACTTACATAAAACAAAAATAAAGAAGAAATATATGTATTCCATGCAGAATTCCTACTATCACTCTAGTTTATTGCAACAAACTTTTCAGTGTGATTGAAATGAACTGAACCATAATTTTTTTGTAACACTTATAAGATACTGTGATTTACAGTATATGCATTCATTAATATTCCAATTAATTTTACGGAGTCCTATATTGCTGTCTATTGATCTCTCGTGCCTGAAACAATTCTGGGCCTTCATTAATATATTATCTCTTGACACACAAGATATAGTGGTATAATAAATTAGTTTCTCTAATATTTAAAATAAGGTAACAGGAATACTGGTCTATAATTCTGTATGTAGTCTGTATCCACTGTTCTGACAAGTGGTATAACTCCGGCCATAATCAACCAGTCTGGAAAAATACCAGATTCAAAAGATACATTATAAATACCAGCATATCATCAGTGTTGGAATCTGTCATTGATAAAATGGAATGTATTTTGAAGAAAGCAACTATGGTATAAATGAGGTACCAATCAAGCATGTGTCTGTAGAAACAGAGGTACACTAAAACAACTTAAGACAGGACAGCTGGTGTGCCTGGCAATATCGAACCTGGCACCTTCCAAATATACATCAGAAGAATTTCCACTTGGGCAATCTTGCTTGGCAGAATTGTTTGAAGCCTGTGATTACAGACTTTTTTGGACTTAATGCAATGGATTGTGCATTTATGTTCAGAGTGCGTTCATTATGTTTCATACATTACTACAACATGCAAACCATGTGTTAGAGTGAAATGGTTAGTTTGCCCACTTTCATATTGGATAAGGCCTTGATTTCAAATCTTGGTCTAGAAACTAGCTATAAACTGAAAGTTTGTAAGCCTCCAGTTTACCTGGCAATACTTTAGAGCCTTGCCGTGCTTGAAGGCCACGAGCTCGTATGACTTCCACTTCAAGGTAACCTTTCTGGTAGCACATGCTGAGCTGAATATCACCAAGTGCAGGTGCACCTAGAACCTGTCGACCCACCAGTTGACCCGGACCCAGCCCATCTATAAAATCTGAGAGTTGCCCACCATCCTGGGCTAACCGCAGTGACGGAGACCACCTGACACATAACACATGTAAATGGTATATTTATACACAAGGGAATATTATGCAAATTTATGGTAATATAGAGGAATTAAAGTTTTTACAGTGACTAAATTCAATGTAGCCATCTTGCATAATTAAGAGTGTTTATGGAATAAAACTCTGACATACTGGAGGCTGTTTCTGCCTACATCATCAGAAAAAAACTAACTCCTTGACACACACGCTTTCTTGGAAAGTTGACAGTTGCTCATCTGATCATGAAATTCCCCAAGTCTAATGGAGCTGAAGGTTTATTGGAGTGCTTGCAACAACCCATCATTGGATCCTATCCTGAAGCAGGTGATTACTGCCCAAACCCACATTGTCTACAAGATACATACTGATTTCATCTTCGCATTAATGCCTGTATCTCCCAAGTGGTCCATTCTGCAGGTTTTCTAACCAAAATTGTGAATGTAGTTCCCATCATGTCATATGTACTGCCCATTTCATATTCCTTCATTTGATTAATCTAATAATATTTTGTAAAAAGTACAAATTATAAATGTCCTGATTACTCAGGTCTTCTGGGATGATATTGAGTAGCTGGTTTAATGAGCTTCCAGTGTTCCAAAGGACCACAGTTCTTTCATCTTCAAGGGCCAAGGAGCCCAAGAAGAAGATTCTCATTATGCATTTTTCTCCATTTTCCCCTTACTCCTCTCTCTGATGTCAAAATATTCTCTGAAGTAGATTGCTGTCACACACTCTCAATTTATATGAGACCTGATGTTCTCGCAGTGGTGAATACAAAAAATACTGTCTTTTGGAGTGTGATACCATTAAATGTGGGAGAAGTGTACTAGTGTTTGAAAGGATCTGGCTGCCTCTACATCAAGTCAGATGTCCTGACAAGGAAACAGCAGGTCCTTTGGAAATGTTGGTACACTCCTGGTGATTACAAGGTGCAATAAAAATTCTTTCTGACAAATTACAGAAAATACAACCTTCAGAACACTGGAGTTTTATTCCTACTGATACAACTGACTGCCCTAGAAGACTTACTACACTGTAAAATATGTTTATAATTCCATACTGAAAGACTGTTTGAGTGGAAAAATGAATTAAATAACAATGATTATACAATAACTAAAATGCCTTTGGTGAGTATTTCAAGTTTTAATATCTCAGTATGGAAGTGCCATTTGCCTGTAAACAGTAACATGCACAATGATAATTTACCATGTACCATTAATAATAAAAGTTGTCTAACCAACAACAAAAATTTGTTTGAAAGAGATACATTACAGAGAAACCAGTTTCTGTCATAAGAAATATGACATTAAAAACAGGATGATTACAATTTATGCTATGAGATTATGTTACAAATAGTGAAATGTGATGGATAGCAAATCACCCAGGCCAACATTAAAATCACCCAGGATATTCTAGCACTTGAACATGTCACTGGAAGCCAAATGACTTCTGAAATTTGTGTTCACATCTACATACACAATCAGATGAGCATAATCCGTCATCACTGTGTTTCTCAATTGCCATGGCTGATGACCCTTTTCAGAGAAACTATATAAATGCTTCACTGCTTGTATTGAGTGTTGTGTGTGTATGCGTGTGTGTGTGTGTGTGTGTGTGTGCATGCCTGCACACATTCAGTAATTTTTTTCTGTATTTCACATCATTTCTTAAAAGACCCCCCCCCCCCTCCTTGTTAAAAAACCCCCCAGATAACCCCACACCTCCCCTAAACTTCTGCAAATTTGTAGTTGTGGGTGGGTG
>Ga0123352_10001050_pt1 | contig 35707 bp, 11 predicted proteins | sample TergutLab28metaG_FD_89700 | JGI IMG/M metagenome (GOLD analysis project Ga0123352, IMG submission 89700) | Labiotermes labralis P1 segment gut microbial communities from Petit-Saut dam, French Guiana - Lab288 P1 | ecosystem: Host-associated > Arthropoda: Insects > Digestive system > Gut ...
AACTTGATGTACAAAATTTGTTTCACAATAAGTTTTATTTCATGCCTCTACATGTTTCGAGCACATGTGCTCGAAACATGTAGAGGCATGAAATAAACTTATTGTAAAACAAAAATTTTGTGCTTCAAGTTGGTTAATTACTTGGATAAATTGCAGTTATATGTTTCGACGCAGGTTATTATTCAACATACAGATGAGAGGTCTTAACTTAGTAAGTAGAACTTTGTTTATTTTTTGCAACATGTACTGCGCACCCTCCCTAGGAGAATGAAGGGATTCACAGCATATCGCTGCACACGAAATCTCCAGTTATTATATATTTTAAGCAACTCTTTGAAATATATTAAACGAATTTTTACAACGAAATTAGCCAGATATGATGTGGAGAATTTAAAATTCATTCTACGTAAATAAATCCTTTTATTTCATTTTCGACTTATGATATGATATAGCCACGTGCTTCACATTGTTTTACGAGGTGCTACCCAAAAATTCGAGGAATATGACCATAAAAAAGTTTCTTATCGTAACTCCTAGTCTCCACCGTCTCCTTCGAAGTAGTCCCCTTGGGCACGTATACAGCGATCCCAGCGTGTTTCCCATGATTTCATACATCAATGGAAGTTCGCAAATATGCGAGTGTGGATAACGTTTTGCGATTATGCGTGAATCTCCTCAGTAATTTCATCTTGGGGAATAGGAAAAAGTCACAGGGTTCGAGATCAGGCGAATGGGGTGGGGGGAATCACTGTAATGTTATGGAAGTCAGGAATTGTCGAACAACGAGTGATGTGTGAGCGTGCGCGTTGTCATGGTGGAGAAACTAATTGTTGTTCTTCCACTTGTCCGGACGTTTGAGCCGAATGCCCTCCCTCCGCCGCTTAAAAACTCCACAGTAAAACTTGCCATTGACGGTTTGACCAGGGGGTACGAATCCCTTGTGGACAGTGCCTTGAATGTCGAAAAACGATCAACATTTCTGCGAAATTGACGCGCTTTTTTTGGGCCGCGGTGAAATTGGCGACTTCCACTGCGACGTGTGCTGCTTAGTGTCAGGGTCATAACCATACACCCATGTTTCATTCACGGGTGTGATATGGTAGATGAAGTTGGGGTTATCTCTGGCTTGTTTGAGTTCTCTGCATTCAGAAACGCGATGGGCCGTATGGTCGTCGCTTAACAGTTTTGGCACAAATCTCGCAGAAATGCGTCTCATGTACAAATTGTCCACCAAAATGCGTTGGACGGTCCCGTATGGCAGTCCTACTATCTCACAAACATCGTGGATAGTTTGCCTACGATCTGCAAGGATAGTTTCGCGAACTTTTGCTATGATTTCCGGTGTTGTGCTTGTCGACGATCGTCCAGAACACTCATCGTCGTCGACAGAAGTTCGTCCGCCCTTGAAGCGTTTGTACCATAAAAAAAGTCCGGCTTTGACTCATGGCTTTATCTCCGAAGGCTTCCTGTAGCATTCGGTGGGTTTCTGCAACAGTGTTTTTAAAGATTGAAACAAAATTTGATGCAGATTCTTTGCTCCTTAAAATCCGTCATATCAGTTGTAAAAAAAAATCGCCGGATCACTAAAATATAACTTCACAAAAACGCACTGAAATTATTAACATATCCTCTCAGCTTGACAACTGTTGGCACACTGATTCACAAAGCATACTGCTAGCCACATCTAGCGGCGAAAGGGCATATGATAACCTGTTCGGGCGCGCTGTTTAAATTCCCCGAATTTTTAGGTAGCACCTCGTAAAAAGGGGTTAGTTAACAATTAAAGCATCGCTTATTATCCTCACATCGAAGGGTATATAATTGTACGCATGTCTCTGAGTTCAGGTGGGACGGATATTTCATAAATTACGTTGCTAATAAGAAAAGACTTGTACAATACACTTTCTCTCTGTCAAATATTTTAACAAATTTGACTTCAGATTCGCACAGAAAATCGTGTTGATATTTGTGTAAATATGTCATTAGAAATGTTCAAGGTAAATAAAAACTGAAGTGCCTGAACAAATTTCAGTAAAAGTCTTAAGACTAGTCTTAATACAAGTACTTCATGATACTCACTGTGTGTTTCATCTTTAGACAGGGTGAAGGACGTAGCGATATAATAGGCACATTGCATATTTGCGAACAGCCTGTTACATTCATACAGAACAAAGCAGCTGTTTAGCTTTTTCTATAGCACAGCATTTGTATCGCCTGCAAGTGAAAAATGGGCCACGATAATAGGATATCGAAAACAATTGAAGACTTTGATACGTAACCCGTTTCGCTTCAACAGGAGAGTGAAATGGCTGATAGATGGGTTTCGAAAATCGTAGACTAAATCTGTCGTATTTATTCAACCAAATATTCATCTATCTCGCCACTCATCCAGCTACTAACAGAATCACTCACTACACAAAATCCCCTTTTTGTTAAATATTAACGTCATGAGATTACACTTCCAGGTGGGCCTAGATCTTGTAGTGGAAACTCATTTCATTTCTTTGAGATAAAAACTGAATATATAAATAATATTCAGAACTAATTCTTCTAAAAATAGTTAATGCTCTAATACACCTAATTCATTTACGCAATTTTGTGTGCTGTTCCACAGCTTTTTATTTGAAAACACTAGAAAATAATTAGTATTTTGCCACAATTACGGCGCAAAAACTAATTAGCATTAGGCCTACTTTAAAACACTTTGCTCACGGGTCCAAACAACCCTTTACATGTACTACGTAATTCCTGGGAATACTTGACGAAGCCTGGAGGAACCTGTATTATTGTAAAATTATTTTCCTCCAATGCGTCTAGTGCAGCTTCGGTGGTCCGTTCACCCTCCCACTTACAGTGTACAGAGGGCTCTTTCTGCCAGTTAAAGTGGTCGGGGTGTGAATGCGACCACTTACATGCATCTCGCATCCAGGTTACAAATAAGTGGCTGTACCCCCTCTCTCCTCTACACATTCATAGCCTGTAGAGGGATAATTTTATCTTAGAGGCTTATAAATTTCTGCTATAGTAATTCATTTATAGGTAGGGGACCGAATGTTCTCCTATGTGCATACAGACTCCTCTATTACAGAGTGACAACATCGAAATACAAAGAATGTTTATACACTTGTTTTGAATATATAATTAGCAATAATATTCAGACCCAACAATCATATGTTATGTTATTAATTAACTAATAAACGTGGGCGACATGTTTCGATTCACGCTGAATCATAATCAGACCTTCTCTAAAAACATAGATCCATTACATAGAGCTATTAAAACACGTTATGGGATCCCAAACGTTCACATTTTAATAGCTCTATATAGTGGAATTATGTGTTTTTTTTTTAGAGAGGGTCTGATGATGATTCGACGTGAATCGAAATATGTCGCCCAAGTTTATTAGTTAATAAATAGCATGCCATGTGATTGTTGTGTTTGAATATTATTGCTAATTATATACGTATTAAACACTTCGGGGTGGAGAACATTAACTTGTTTAACTATTCGTTCAATTTAAATTACTGCATGTTAAGGGATATGTAACTTTATGGTTTCAGTTCAATTTGTAATCTTATTAAATTTCGAAGATTAGAAGATTGATTATTTGAATATTATTGAATATATTCTGAAGATTGATCCGCACTAAATATTCTCTAAGACGTCTTTACTTAAGCGCTCAAAACACCTTCGATTCTTCTGACACAGGTCTAATAAACTTACTTTGAAACCACCCTGTTTTTTAAGCTGGTCTTTCTTTTATCAATTTCCCAAGATTTTCGGATAAATCCCGCGAAAAGAGTTAGAAATGTGGATCTCGAAGCCTGTAATATAACTCGATGTCGCAAAGGAATAATGAAAGAATGCTAATAATAATACGGATGATTAGTCCGCAAGGTATTGACCGTAATACCTGCTACCCAACTGCACACACAGACTATTATCAAACCACTGACATTATGTTTTTCTACCGCAAATATTCCTGCAAGCTGCGTCATCGGTATTAACATTTCAATATCAGAAACAAAATGTTACGTCGCTTTTACGGTTACTAATATAAGTGTTGAGGATCTTTATGGGTCACATTTTCTTTACAAGCTTACGGATATATTTTTGCAAAGTCTTTGCCATCTATGAATAAATAGAGAAAAGTGATTCGATATTTTAAATCAGAAACTCAATAAAAAAAAAAGACATTGACACTACGATTAGAACTAAGATTCACAAGAATTTTGGTTAGCTCAATCGACATTATTTTCAACTTGTTTGTGATAACAGGTGTTTTTTTCTTATGTAATGATTACATAAATTTTACTTCAGGTTTATATGTGAATAAATGGCTTATGTTTTGTTTTGTGTAGGTGTGACACTTGGTCTTCAATTATAAGGGAAGAGCATCCATCAGGATATACAGAAGTGTGGTGAGGGGAATATTTGGATTTTAGACGGGTTGAGTGACAAGAAGCAGAACAGAACTGCATCATGAAAATCTTCACCATTCACAAAATTAAAGTGATCAAACGATGAGGCGGAAGAGACAGAATTAAGAGTGGAAGAAATGAGAAATGCTAGAATTGTTAATCGAAAAACCTAAAGGGAACAGACTACTTGGAAGGCCAAAATCTATTAATATGAATCTTAAAGAAATGTACTTTTAGAAGATCTACTGGATCCAGTTGTGGGCCGTGTAGCTCAGTCGGTATAGTGACTGACTAAGAGCTGGACGTTCTGTGATCGAATCCCGGTGGGGACGAGATTTTCCTCCCGTCCAGACCGGCCCTGTAAAATGGGTATCGGGTCCTTCTCGGGGGTAAAGTGCGGCCGGGGCGTGCTGCTGACCACTCACTCCCTTCTAGTGCCGCGGTCATGGAAGAGTAGAGCTATACCTCTACCCAGCATCTGAGTCACACCGAGCCTGTAACGGAAACACTTTAACCTTTACCTTTTACTGGATCCAGTTGGTTCCGTTAAGGTACTCTCTAATGAACATACGGGTTCTAAAATGGACGAGAATATTCTTGACAGACTTTCGGCTTCTCAATATGAATTCTGTGTAATGGAGACGGTAGCTCTTTGTTTTAACTTGCCCAACTGGATTTCAATTAGTCTAAGATATCTTTGTGCTTATGGAAGCACCAGGCCACAAAGAATGTGTGAGAGTGTTTTGAAGCTAGAGAGTAAATAGAGGTACCAATTATCACACCCAGGACCCTTGGAACTCAGACAAATAACCGCCGACCACCCACTGGATGGACAGGCTACTGGGTGAGTTCCCAAATCGGTCTGTACGGTTTACGGAGGAGAAGAGTAACTGACCCTTGCTGGAAAAAAATCCACGAGCACTTGGTCCCGCACCTTTCGTCTAATAATTTCAAACTGTGGTAAACTGGTTTTTTAAAAATCTGTTTGATTAGCTAAAGACAAGCACAACCACCACAACCAACGTCATCAAGTTTCCTAGCTGCTCTGTTCCGGATCAGTATTATAGTCAGCCTACCGATTTTCCTTGTTTAATAGGACCTTTAACTGTATACCATCCTGGGTAGCCTATGATGGGCCATATTAGGAGGAGTAAGGCATTCCATCATCTCGGTAATCTAATAACGTCTCTTTAGGAAGAAACCCTATACCTCCTGTCTTATTCACTGATTGATTGATTGATTGATTGATCTTTTTATAATGTCTCTACACAAATTTCTTTTCTGCATGACGATCTCACTTCGGTCACTAGGTAGATCAGGTCGGTTTTTTACAGGGACAAGACACTGCGCATTTAAGTGGATATGTCAGAGTTTCGGAGAAACCTGCTGCTTCCATCTTCAGGGTCTTAAAGATGGATTCGGCAGGTTCCTCCAAAACGTGGGTAAGTGTCTTCAAAATAACACAGTCCAATTGTAATCAATAAACCAGACCAGTTCATGTGGAACTTGTGGTAAATGTAATGTCAAATTAAACCTTTTTTCTCCTAGCGTGTTTTTCTACTGTCAGTGTTATTCCATCAGTGATGTATAGACGGATTTTATTCCTCGACCACGAACCTTTAATAATATTATCAACCGACAGCCTTGAAAAATAACACAATTTTCTTCCTCACTGCATTCATTTCTTTATTTTTGTGGCATGGTATTTACAGGGTGAGGGTTTTAAATAATTTAGAGAGTTAAATTCATATTTGTGATAAACTAGTCACATAAAAGTAAAGATTTATGAGCAAAATAAAATATAGTGTATCTCCGCGTCTTCTTAACCTCGACAGTAGATGAAGGCGAATGGTGACCGTAAACTGTGGCCTCTGTACCCACTGCCCAATGCGTGGACGCCGGATGATTACTGGACCCAGTCCAGACACTGTGAACAAGAGATAAATCTCCGCCTTTCCCAGGAATTGAAATACCATTTATGTTCACGTCCAGTCAGTAGACGACGCTATACTGTGTGGCTTATATCTGTAACTAAGAGGTGTATCTACCTGTTTCCGCAGAGATGCTACGATGATTCCCGTATAGAAGACTCGTTGAGAGGGTCTCATTCATTTTGCTAGATAAGAGATTCCTCATCTTTTATGAAACCTGAAGCTTCATAGATATTCATACGAAAGACTCTGCTCTAATCTGGGAGAGATTAATCCAACCGGCATATTCCAAATGTGTTTTTCAAAGAATACATGTTACTAATCTTCTCCATCTACGTGTATATCCCCAGGTAACTTTCTGTTTTCACGCTTTTCCACAAAATATTTTGAACAATTTGCTAATCTCCTCCTACTTCGCTTATGCCAAACTCATGTCAATTGCATTGATTTTATAATCTGAGTAAAGTTTAGCTAAGTGCAAAAATCATGTAGACGTGCAGTATGTACCGTCCTCTATTTTACTGTTGCTTCAACTTCTCTTACCAGCTCAATTTACGCTCCTACTGCACGACAAAAGACTGAGTTTCACGTTCACGCTGTACAGGTAAAGGTAAAGTCGTTCTTATACAAGATATAACGGCATACGCGGAAGTGGAAGTACAGCTCGTGATTCTTAAACTTCTAAAACGGCCACTTTATCCATTGTGAAGTGGACAAGTGGGCCCAGGGCTGGCCTACACTCTTTTGGGAAAATCAAGAATATAGTGCCCAACTGAACTATTCTTTCTCGATTGTCCAACAAACAGCCCAGCCACTACACCGAATAATATAGCCCAGCTACGAAACGAGACTTTGTATATATTTTGAGTGGTTCTTTGTCCAATAAATTTCAACTAAACTCGCTCTTATGAAGTGGCTTTAAAACTTGGCTAAGTTTTTTATATTCTTTGCGGTCATACAGGGACGGTGAGAGTCATTGTACTGTGTGTGTGTGTGTGTGTGCATTGCTGTTTTTTTTTTGTACTTTAGATGCCAGACTGCTGGCTAGAAGTCAGTACTCGGAAGGTCCTGCGACCGGCCATCTCGACACAGGTTTTTTTTGGTTTCTCTCTGTCTATAAGCAAATGCCGAGATGTTCCCAAGTAGTAACCAATTTCATGTTTTGTTTACACGTAAATTAATCATTGCCACCGGGTAACAACCCAATTGCAGTAAATAAATATATTATATTATTATATTATGTAGCACTTCGCAATCCGAATATCCCAAAAATACCTCAGATTAAACCGTAAAGTCACCAGGAATCGAACGGCTTACTTCCGGAATACAAATCAGAAGATCTGTCACTACAAAATCGTGTTCGGTATTATTGATCTGTCACACTGTGCTTCAATATTACTCTGTGACTTGCTCCAGACTCCAACAGATATTGCGTACAACATTCAATCTCTATCAATTACTTGCCAGTAATATGAAGATGTTACAAAACCAATCAGCTTAAACCTCCGTCTGAAGTAACAAAATTAGAAGTACTTTCAATATAGTGTGAAAACTTCGGCTTAATAAATTTTCGGAAAACTAAGCTTCCTGTCATAGAGACGCTACTATTAAAACTGGACATGAATTATAAATTTATCCCGATTAAAAACGTAAGTTGCATTCGGAAGATAAGATTATTTGCATTATTTTAAACGAGAAAAAATAGTGATTATTTAATTTTAATCCAAATTTCCAAAAAAATCTGTCTTCTTTTAAGGAATTGTACAATTAAACGTCTATGGCAAAAGAGTTCCAGAGCAGCTAGGTATAGCCTGAATATCTAACAGCTATATTGCTTTCTTATAACTTTCCACGTTAAACGATGGTAGGATGTAATGTGACAGCCTGGAATGTACCTCAGAGTTCTAATATTCTTTACACTTGTTCGTTGTTTATCCTTCTCATGATAAAATCGAAAAAAACATAAATTATTACATTAATAGCATAATTTTCTTGAAACCCACGTGAACAGCCTTATCGTCGAGGTAAACACACTTTGTTTGTTTGTTAGGTCTACGTCACAAGAAAGGTAAAAATACCAGCACATAATACACTGCAGGTTCCTTCACTGAGTAATTTATATATTATATTTACCTATAGATTGTCAGTTGCTCATGCCGCGTGGTTCCTATTGATAGGTCAAAAAGGTACAGCAATCCCTGTTCAAGCCGGACAAATCCTGAGGGTTACAAAAGGTTGAGGTTTCCATATTTCAAGACAATCGGCACATTGTGGTGATAAGGTTTACAGTCCTACGCACAGCCACTTTAACCCTACAGAAAATATTCGTGGTACTCATTTATGTTAAGAGGCAGAATTGATCCCAGGGCCATGGTGCGGCCGGAAGGATTAAGCCCATGAAAATTTTAATGATCCCACCGGGTATCAAACCCGCAACCTTCGGCTTGTAGCGCAGTCCCCCACCAAACTACGCCATCGCGTGCTCTAGTGATAGTGGGGAATAGTAAATGCAGAATTTAAAAGGACACAGAACAAGCGGCTGTGGAGTGGAGTTCCGTCTTGACCTTCAGGCTTTTTTTGCAAAGTTCAGTGTTAACAAAATAGGGAAACAGGTTGCGGTGAGTGAAATTATGCATAATTTTAAAGAGGATAATTAGGCATGTAACAGGCTAAGTGACGTCATATCCCAAAACATGGAATCTCCAGCAGTACGACTATGAGAAAACCAGCTGTCACAATGTAATTTTTGCCGAACGAAAATAAATTTACTCTGATGGGCAAGAAGATGAAACATTATAATAACAACATTCCACAGTTTTAGACAAATTTCATTCAAAGAAACTTTCAACAACATAGCAAAATCTTTGTTAATTTACGTAAAAAAAATATTTTTGGGGGGAGCTCTGCTGCCCAACGCGGATCATGGCCTCCTCATTCACGAGGTATCTAGATTACACACAACGACGCACCACACTCGATAGGACTCCTCTGGACGAGTGATCAGTTCGTCACAGAGACCCTCTACCTGACAACACACAACACTCACAGCAGACAAACATCCATGCCCGCGGTGGGATTCGAACCCACAATCTCAGCAGGCAAGCGGCCGTAGACCCACGCCTTAGACCGCGCGGCCACTGGGACCGGCAAAAGTAAAACAATATGGTTGCAGTTAATTTATTTTTGAAAATGTACCGGAAATGTAACCCTAAGTACCTTACGTCATGACATTTGTAAACGTATCAGTTTTTACAACGTTGCTTCTTAGCTTTCAATGTACACTGCGACACTTTCCGGTACACTAGGAACGAAAGTTACCGAAGTAATTTCTTGTACATGCAAACCTCTCAACGCTGAAGGAGGGTGAATAAAGCCACACATCCTCTGTCACCAGCCTGGTAATTATTGGGTGTTGATGAGGATAATACCATTATTATTATTATTATTACTGTTATCGAGTTCAGGGTTACTCCGACCAGTATAATGCACAAGCGATGTAACGGTGCTGCATGACCGCCTGCGGTGCACCATTAATAACCTTAGTTATTACAGCAGCATACTTGATTCATCTATCAGCCAGCCACTCCCGGTCGCCATTATAACCTGTCATACGCACAGAACACTTCCTTTGTTCAGAGTGCACTGATCACTGTGTGCCATAAAACCTTTGCTTCTTCATAACTTTTTTCTTTCTTTGCATTCCTATATTAAATCTCCTCATATTAGAATCTAGAAGAGACCAGTCTCAGACGAAGTAGGTAGAAGACCTAAAACATGTTTGTAATTAGAGACAAGGTGGTTCTGGATTTGGTCCCCAGCATTGTGTTACTGAAAGTCACGGGCGAGTGACTAGCAACTCTTCAATTTGTTGTGGTCCCGAGTTAAGATCTTCGACACGTGACCGACCATCTGATGTCAATGAGGACTGTTCGTGAATATTTATGTTTCCTCAGGCAAATGTCTGAATAGTTGTTCCAATTAAGCAAAAATGTCTTCCGCAATACACTTTCCGACTCATCCGTTATCATTATATTCAGTTCATACTTTGAGTTATTACGAGCGTAGTGAAATAAAACCAAGAATACACCATGAAATATCTGTGGTGTAAAGTTGGTTAACACAGGCCTACTTCTTGCGGAACTTCATAGGTAAGAATAATTCAAAGAAGAACGGATGTAAACAATTATAACTTATTAGAGTGGGCGTCAATTACAATGCGGTTCAAAGCAGGGGAACACAAATCCCGTGTGCCATATTGCCAAGTCAACTAAATTTTTTACACCAGTGTCTAATATTTCTGGATCCCCAGCATGGAACTTGCTTTAGGTCAGCCTTGTGTTGCCTATCATTTTTGAGGTCGAGCTTAGGTTTTTGAGGAGTTTGCGCACTCCTGGTTTAAAGTAAAGAAAGAGTTGAGCTTTTCACAAAGATGAATATTTCACTCTGAATATGGATAATGTATATTACTTTGAAAGTGTGGGTACCTATTTACCAGTCACAACGGATAATAAACTACACGACAACGACGCGAAAATAAATGTTTGCGAGACGTCGGATTTTAACGATGCTGTTGCCGGAGTTTCAAGCCTTCTAAGGCGTGACGCTGGGTTGTTGGGTAGTTTTTGAGGATTCTGAAGATCTTAGTGCCTTCATCTTCGACGCAAAGCAGTGCATATAGCCACTCTTCTAGGGCTACTAGGCCCCGAAGATGAAAGCACCAAGATTCTCCGGAATTTACGGAACTCCTTGCCCAAAGACGGATCTTACAACTAGAAGATTTGAATTTTCAAATGCACGTTTGCTAACTAGTTCTAAAGGCACCTAATTTTTCTACCCTGAGATGGCAGCAGTATCGTCGTCCGAAATGCGTTATACACTTGAGAGTTTACAATCTCGTACACAGGAGACCACAATAATGAAAATAAAGTTTTAATAAATGTCGTTAAAAGCATCCAAATTTTAATAGTTCTTCGAACATAGCTATGCAAGGGGCGAAACTAAATAATCATTACTACTACTACTACTACTACTACTACTACTACTACTATCTGCAATTGCGTTGTCACTCGGTAGCAGTAATCCTTATACTGGTACAGACAAAACAAATAAGAATAAGTATACTTAAATGAAACAATACAGAAAATACAGTACAAAGAGTACAAACATGGTAAATACAAGAACACGTATTACCAAAACACCCACACATTACAAACCCCACACATACACACATTGCAAAGGAAGTTAAACGGCCACAGTACAAGTTAAAACAAACACAGTACAAGATACACCCCAATTAAATAGTGACAATAGAATCAAGTACCCCCCCCCCTAGTATAATAGCTCAGTCGGTATAGCGACTGACTACGGGCTGGGCGGTCCGCGATCGAATCCTGGTGGGGACGAGATATTCTGCCCGTCCAGACCGGCCCTGTGGCCCACCCAGCCTCATGTACGAATGGGTACCGGGTCTTTCCCGGGGGTAAAGTGCGGCCGGGGCTTGCTGCTGACCACTCACCCCTTCTAGTGCCGCGGTCATGGAACAGTAGAGCTATACATCTACCCAACTTCTGGGCCACACAGGGCCTGTAACGGAATTACTTTACCTTTACCTTTACCCCAAGTTTAAGGTCACTCTAATGTACATGGCACTTTTACCACAAAGAACTTAACCGTAACTCACTTCACTCACCGCAACTCACTTCACTTCACCGTAACTCACTTCACTTCACCGTTACTCACTTCACTTTACCGCAACTCACTTCACTTCATCGTAACTCACTTCACTCACCGTAATTCACTTCGATCACCGTAACTCACTTCACTAAGCTGTAACTCACTTCACTCACCATAACTCAGTTCACTAAATAACGTTGGACTGGAACGGCTCAAAATGGAATGTGAGTCGCAGCTCGACAAAGTGTGAGTCTTTATGTACGGTGGACAGAACGGAAACACTCATGCAGTTCCCTCTCACTGTGCTGTCCCTTGATAACTGTAGAGGTAATAAACGTAACTTGTCAAAGTGAATGTTGGCGGAAGTTATCAGAAGCCGCAGGATTAGTTTGTATTCAAATCTGCAATCTCTCTGACTGTCCGCGATAAATTTGCTTATGCAATAACAGTTCCACGGGCCCATTGCATCCTGAAGGGTAAGCCTCTGGCGAGTTTTCGTGCTGGTAAAGTACGGCACATTTCTATGGCTCTAAAATCTATGTCGGTACACCCATTGACACGGTAGAAAGGTGAATTGTGTGCAGGATTTTCATCGGGAAACCTGGAGAAAAGGGTTCCGCTTCGGTGAACTAGCCAGGCATAGATTGATATCAAAAGTGCTATTATAGGCGTAGGGGTCGAGGGGAGGTTTGTTTCAAAACGTTATATATAATTGGGGTTCTAACAACGCATGCAATTTCTTGAGTATTGAGGACCTATTAGCTTCTCATGAATAACTCGTTTTCATGTTGTTAGTTAATTGGCTGATTTGTGCACTCACTAGCTTGAAAAATAAAGACACCAGGTTGTGATATATATATATATATATATATAATATATATTAACCTGCTTTACTTTATTATTTTGTACAATGACCAACAAATGCACAATTAATTGACAAATTATCACATCCCTACATGTTTCGAAACTATTGTGTGCAATTGTCGGTCACTGCACAAAATAAAAGAAAAACGATGGGCGGTACAAGTATTAAAATTAATCGTCTTGTTTAATTTCATTTTAAGTTCTGGGAGTATTTAGAAGAGACTCGTATTAAAGAAAATAGAAAAGAGTTTGAAGTAATTTCATAAAATTTTTTATGTTCTCTTGGCGGTAAAAATTTATACTTTTGTCTTCTGGATTATCACATGGTAGGTAGGTAGGTAGGGAGGGAGGTAGGTAAGTAGGTGGGTAGGTAGGTAAATAGGTAGGTAGGTAGGTGGGTAGTTAGGTAAATAGGTAGGTAGGTAGGTGGGTAGTAGGTAGGTATGTGGGTAGGTATGTAAGTTGGTGGATAGATAGACAGACAGACAGACAGACAGACAGATAGCTAGATAGATAGATAGATAGATCGATAGATAGATATTTAGGGAGGTAGGTAAATAGGTGGGTAGGTGGGTGGGTAGGTATGTAGGTAGGAAGGTGGGTAGGTGAGTGGGTAGGTAGGTAGGTAGGTATGTAGGTAGGTAGGTATGTGGGTAGGTAGGTAGGTAGGTGAGTGGGTAGGTAGGTGAGTAGGTAGGTAGGTAGGTAGGTAGGTAGGTAGGTGGGTAGCTAGGTAGTTAGGTGTGTAGGTGGGTAGGTAGGTGAGTGGGTGGGTAGGCAGGCAGGCAGGTAGGTGGGTGGGTGGGTGGGTAGGTAGGTAGGTACGTAGGTGGGAGGTTGGGTGGGTGGGTAGTTAGTAAGTAGGTAGATAGTAAGTAGGTAGTAGTAGGTATGTAGGTAGGTAGTAGTAGGTATGTAGGTAGGTAGTAGTAGGTATGTAGGTAGGTAGATAGATAGGTACCAACGGTGTTTAGGAACGTGCTGTTCACATCTTCAGGAGTTATCGTGTGTAAATCCTAAAATCTTGAAATAAAGGAGTAATTTACTTTAACTAAAAATAGCGTCGATAACATTGGGAAGTAGAAATGTTGTGTTGCGTTCTTTATGTGAGGTCCTTAATTTTATTCGTACTTGAGTAGTGGTAACACTGCACGTGTTTAGCATGGTACTTTCATCAATAAATTGCAATAATTAGAAGACATTTTGATCCAGAGTTTGACCTGTGATAGTTATTACTACAATCCACGAGATACTGACACAGGTTGGTAAGAATGCAAAATGTGAAACTGGTCCGCTGACTCCCCAATGACAAGAAAATACGTCCTATTAGTGAAAAGAATGATTGTAGCTAAAGTTCCGTCCATTTTAACCTTTGTTGTGCTCGACTACAGCGCTCACGGGCCTAAATCGTCCAGTCGAAAGCAATTACCGCTTGTGAAAATTATGACATACGAATATATGGCATAGAAGGAAATGTGATGGGAAGGAAACAACAGGACATCTTTCTGGAGCCTCGATATATTACGTAGTCTATGTAGGAATGGAGCTCAGCTCAACTGTTCACTATCCTTCATGCCCGAATAACTTGCAGCAGAGTAAATCTTGTATTCTACTGTGATTTTTAATAAAAATATACTGTGGATAATCAGAAAACACTGATGTAAAATACATCGCCATAAGAACGTACACAGAATAGATGACGTTATCTCTTGTAGAATTGTAGATGTGGGTACTAATTTAGCTGGCTGTTAAGAACCCCTTTCATAGGAAATATGCTTCGTCCGTCAGCTGGGCAGGAACAAGCAGGAACAGATATATCTGTTCCTGCAGCGAATCGCATTAAGTTTTTATGGACCGTTGCCTCTTGAGATAACTGTCTTCTGGGATGCGAAGCACAGTAATTTGTTTGAAAGGATGACTGAAGAGTAACCGGTAAATACTTCTGTCGTGAACCCTACATAATCCAAAGTGCGTGTTGGTAAAACTTATAGGCTCCAAGGTTTGGTGTTCAGCACGCCTGAGCGAAGACACGTTACCCAAGACTTCCAAACACGTTACATTTCGAGCAGAATTCAATCAGGTAAATCAGTGAATTTATTGTGCATGTTAGACTGGGCACGATTTACCGGTTGCAATAAAAAGGATGGACTTAACGGTGGATTGATTTTAATACTGGTGAATTTTCAATTGGTTCATGACATTTTTGTTCTAAAACATCTTTTACGTTAGAACTACATGCTTCAATACCTGCCGTAGTAATTCATCTTAAACGCAGATCAACTTGGTTACATGTAGCAATTCAAAATACACAAATGGTTGAATTTCTTTAATTTCGGATTTCATACTTCTAACTAACTAACCCACTAAGTAAATGATTGACTAACTACGTAGCTCCATGGAGCAGAGTCCTTTCTGAGAAGCTAACAGTTCCTCGTGTAGCCCAGACTTTCCACGTATTTTATGGAACCCGAAAATTTATTGTTACATGGACACGCGCCCTCCACCTGTCCCTATCCTGACCCAGATACACACAATCCTGGCCTCCACATCCCACTTCTCTAAGGTCCATTTTAAAATTACCTTCTTTCATTTCATACTTAAGCGCAACTAAAAATTTCAAAATTCGAAAGTCTTACTTAATTGATATCAGAAATTTTGCTTGCTTTGAGGTTATTTACTTATACTCGAAAACCTTAATATTTATTATTGTAGATATTTTTATTTCCCTCTGTGATTTACGCACATAATTTAGCTTTGAATAATAAACCACAACCGTTATCTGGAGCGGCGTGAAAATGTTTCATCTATTACCTGAAAGTAACTTTATGGTGAACGCCACACCATCAACACTCACTCGCATCACATGCCTTGCTTATAGAACCATGATCTACGACTGGAATAATAAGAGTGTGATATGACTTTCCTCTTGACCAATCAGTCAGTTCTGCTACGCACGCGCAGAAAAGGTACATAGTAATGCGACGATATTTCTCTGAGATGCGGAGATTGATAACACCAACGAAACGCATTAATTACTTTTGGTTATCAGCCTTAATGTTTAAGAAGAAAGTGTGAATTTCTACAGTATTCTCTTTGTGAGATTGTCTTGTTAACCTTTAGACGCCTAACGTCAACTATAGTTGAAGTACCGCACCGCTAACCTCCAAAGTTGCATTTTGTATATTTATTCAACAAATATAGGTACCGAATATTTTAAACATGGCGTATACTCTCCGTTTCTTTCCCTTCAAATGCAGTTTGTTCCATAATTCTAATGTATTTGGTTCCTGTATTATTCACATTTTATATACAGGGTGTGCTAAAATTAAAATAATAATTCCGGCGCCAAAAAGTTAACCCTTTAGACCCCTAACGTCAACTATAGTGGTCGTACCGCACCGCTAACCCCCAAATTTGCATTTTATGTATTTATTCAACAAATATAGGTACCAAATATTTTAAACATGGTGTATACTCTCCGTTTTTTCTCTCTTCAAAATGCACTTTGTTTCATAATTCTAACGTATTTGGTTCTGTATTATTCACATTTTATACACAGGGTGTGCTAAAATTTAAAAAAAATAATTCCGGCGCCAAAAGGTTAAGTGGTGACGCCACCATGGAACTAACGAGGGCAAATGGTAGCGTTCGTCATCTTAGCCTATATTGGTGACGGCAGGGTATGTAGTAACCCGAGAGACCCACAAGAAACATTAAAAAAAAATATATCGAATCAAACTGACACCTCAGGGAAAGGGACATGATCAATTGACTTGTACAACTGTAAGGCCAGCATTGTGCTTATGTTATATAAACTTAATTAAATACTTTATCTTTTTTTCAGATCTGCTGCTGCCGTTTTTGCAAGTGTATGAGCTCTTTCATTTGTCTGTAGACCCATATGTCACTGTTACCGACAGACAGTAATGGAGATGTAATTATTTAATTTATTAATATTCTCTGCTGTTGCCTTTAACATTTTAAGAAAGCTAGTAACAGGAGTTTAGTAGCTAAGAGAACTGGCAAAGCTGTGAGAAATGTGTTGCTTGGGTGTTGATTTTTAAAGGTGTGTTAAATTAGCTGTGCTGTGAATTTTACAGCTTTAAAATTAAGAAAACATTTTTCGTGGTTAGTTTCAAAATCCTCTCTGATGTAGAGCCAAGTATCAAATTTTCAATTTAGAAATCTAGAACTCTTTAGCGTGTGTTTTATTTTGTATTATAAAATTCTTTGTTTGGAGTCACACAATTGAATATTTCAACTTTTTAAATTTCTTTCGCCAATATTGAGATTAATTATTAATTTTCTTTTAGCTTTCGAGTCTTCCTATGAGTTATTCGAGATATTCCATGAAATATTCCAAAGAACTTTCTTACTCGTAAAATGTACACGTAATTTATTTTTCTTCGTTTTTTTCTTTGTTTCAAATTTTGTTCAACTGGTCTTTAATGTGTGATAATTTTCCAAGAAGAGTGTTTTATTTTGTGCTCATTACAAGTGTTTCATAATTATCCTGATATCAAGAAGCAATACTGCATAAACCATGTCGTTCTTCTCTAATATAAAGAATATTGCTAATTTATTTTGAATTTATTTTAAACATTTGGCGAACTAGTAACAAAACGTGTATCTCATTTTCTAAACGCTTTCTCCAACATCGTACCAAATCGTGAATAGTTTAATGGGTATGATCAAAATAGAGTTACAGTTTATGTAGGTCTCTGCGTAGGTCCTGGCGAAGTCCATGTTTGTACCGAAAAGCGAATTACATGCAGCATATACAAATACTCCACAATTAACCGCTAAACGTCTAGGGCCATGGTAAAGGCTTTTGATAATCTAATTCCATTGGTTAGACACTAAACCCGATATGTAACAGCCGAGCAGGACGACGTTGGGATGCCTACTCTCCACCCCCCCCCTCCCCAATTCCTTTTCAACCCTTCGCCAACGCTGGGAATTGCATAACTTACAGGCGGACGCGCAAGCTTTTGTTCTTAATTTCAACGTTCGATCTATTTCCTGCCATATTTAACAACGCTTTAAGTACTGAAGATATTACGTCACAACCACCAGTCTGTACGTAGAAAGTTACTTGTATCTGTGTTAAGGAGCGTACTGGTTCGAGCAAACAGACGGCGCGCAGGGTTGTCAATACTCATTTTGTATGTGCGAAGATATGGGCTGCAAACCAGCTTTCTGGAGGACTCACTATGCTCCATTTTGCGGTGAGTACATAAGCATAGAGACCCCTCACCCCCTTCTAGTGCCGTGGTCAAGAAAGAGTAGAGCTATACCTCTAATCCCCCTATGGGCCGTACGGCATGTACAGAGCCTCAGTGCCTGTACAAGGGTGCACTTTACCTTACTTTTACATAAGCATAGAACTGTAGCTGCAGTACATCACCCCTCTTCATTTTGAGACTGTGTCATAATGTTTATTTTACAAATGACCTGAGAAATATCTTATGTACAGTTTTTCCTCATTCCCTTTCGCCAAGATTTCACTTCCAAATTTAAATTGGCTCAGCTCATAAGTTGAGTAATAACAGAAAGTATCTTTCCATAACACATTTAAGAAGAAATCTTCATTACACCAACTAGCCTCTTACAATACCGAACTACAAAATACACGTCAAGTTCTACGCCTCAAAATAAAGTACCCTAGATTCTGCTCACACGTTTATGTACAAGGCATAAGTAAAAAAAGAAAAGAAAAGAAATGAGACAATCTGGAAAAGGATTCTTTCTTGTACATAACTGCTTTGAATTGTTATTCGCCAGAAAGTAAGTCTGCCTGTGGCCATGTGACTACTTTATCCAGGCCCTTTATAGGTCCATATGTCATACACCACACACACGCACACACACACACACACACACACACACACATACACACACACACACACAATATTTCTTCCCTATACGTCTGTTTGTCGGAGATAAGTTTTAATATTCTTTCTCCCATGCCTATTCTCGCCGAATAGTCTCTTTACTTCGGGTCTCTAATTAATTGGTTTCACATGCTTTTAGTCTCCTCCTTAGACGCTACAAGTCACGTAAATCCCACCGTGCGTGATTTTAATAGAGTTATATTACTATTTAATGAGCGGCAAATTTGCGAACATTCGCATTGCACAAAAGTAAAATATTTTTTTTTATACGCCTGGTACTACTTCTGTTTTACACTAACACAGAATACTGGCTCGGAAAGCTGATACACAGCATCAGGCCGTGTCTCGCGCGCTCACTGATATTCACACGTTTTATTGAAATTCTGGGCGAGTTACAGTCACAAAAAATTCCTCTTCATTAGCAATGCACGGTTTATTGTCACTTTCATGTAATTTAACAATTTTTCTTGTTTGAAACTGAACATGAATAACAATGTCACATTTGAAACAGGCTAATTTTGAATTTCGAACGTGACCTATACTAGAAACAATCTGTCATGCACAGTGTGAGACCCTAATTCGGTGAAGTGAATTAGACCCACCACACGCACGTATCGACGCGACGGATGTTTTACGTGCTTTCGTTTTACAAGTACAGACGATGGGTCAGTTTGCTGCTAATTACTACAAAGTGTAAGGGATGTGACAGAGTTCTGCTAGTGAGGTGTGTTTGTACCACAGAAAAACCTGAAGTTTATTGCATTGAAAAATGTAACTTGGTGGGGTTTGGTAGGTACAGTCCAAAGTTTCGTAGGCAGCCAGTGCGTCCTTAATTTTAGTACATACCTACTAAACTACAAGGAGTCACAACACATTGTACTACATATTGCTTATAATTCAACAACAAATAACACTAAATATTACCTATTATTTTCATTTACTACTTTTACATATTTATCATTTTTTGAATAAAATTTTTTTAAAGCCTAAGCGGCATTAAGGGATATATTCCAGGAATAACGTCACACTTTCGTGTTTCTGAGGCAGGAAGTCAATTTTCTAACGTGTTTCACCATACAACTGCACGTGATATTTAAAACTGACAGGCAGAAACTCTGCATATTTTCACGAAGTGTTTCCAGTGAACGAGCAGTTGTTTATCTATACAATATTTACACATTTAATCAAAGTGAGCTGCGTGCTACTTAAAGTATGAAATGAATGCTTATGTAATTTTATCTAATTTCGTCTTCAGTGTGTCAAAGGATATTCATGAGGCACAGGTTAAGGAAGGTACTCTAAATCATTTCCAAACACACAGTTAAGTATTAATATATTGAAAGCCACATGACAAGACAGAATTTTATAGTATGCTCGTTAATGTATCTAGTTGCCGATTAGTGAGTGGGAAAGTTTTACCTTGCTTCATTAATTAAGAAAAATCTATAAATACTTAAGCGGAAGTAGCGGTAAAGCATTCTTAATCTCGGCACTAGATTGAGATGAATATTCAGACACAAGCTCCAGCTTCATTTCTTGGATAGGGGGGTGGCTGGATCGAGGTACCGGACTGGAAGTGCTGGTGAAGAGGAAAATACTTGACCTGTCGGGAATCAGTCTCGGAATCCTCTCTCGGACCAGTATGCAACCTAGCCACCAAGCTTACCATGTTAGATATTTTTCTTCAATTAAGAGTAAGTAAACACTGATTTACTCTCTATTCGCGGGACCTCATATTTCTGGTCAAGACAGTTTTCTCTTTAACCGGATTTGCGGTCGAGTAGTATTTGACTCTATTTATTCATATTCGTGTCCATGGCGGATTGAAAGTAATTTATATTAGGGCAGGAATTTAAAAATTTACATTTTCTAACAATTATATGTAAGAATTTACTATCATGTGGGCCTTCACTGTTCATTAAAGCATGGATATGTTCAGTTCTTTTGACTTTCCCTATAAAACCTCTAAGTTGTCAATTTCAAAAACCGGCACCTTCTCGCCTCATATTTACAAAATAGTAAATGCAGCAATTTCTGTCACCGGTTTCGGTATATAAAGACCGAAAATTTATCCTCGTCTATCCTGTAAATCCAAAACTGTTTTTTTACTCAGTAGTTAGTCAATTCAGTTGTTGTGTCGCCGTAAAATTTATGAAATAAAATTATTTATATTTAATAAACAATGAAGCAATTAATACGATACCAATAAATTGAATGAAATTGTAGACCCTGTCATCAATATATACATATCGACTGTTGCATAATATTTAAACTGGTTGCAGTAAAGGAAATATAAGCTAAACCTGATGTCTGTGTGATCGTGCATCCTTCATACAATAATATAAATAACCAAATAGATGAAACAATGACGGTTTATTAATAATTTCAATCAGCTCAACATGTTTCGGGCGATAATTTCACCCATCCTCAAGAGCACTAGACTGTGTTTACAGCTTGTGGTATAAAGCACCGACGATGCTGCAGGCTGGCAGCATCGTCGGTGCTTCTCTGTTACGTCACCATTTGTTGCTGAACTGTAATGTTAATTACAGACATGTAAACCAAACAAAAACCGTTCGACCATAAGACGTTGGGGCGTTTGAGGTAGATAATTAATCGGGAGAAACCAAAACTTAGATCGGAAATGTGAATTTTGTGTCATTATAATGCACCTTAGCACAAAAATTTTAACGAAGCGATTTTCGGGCAAAATATTTGTAAATGCTGATCACCCACCATGCTTGCTCATTTCGCCCCGTCTAACTTTTCTTATGTTTCATAAATTAAAATTCAATTTGGAAACGCCTGATTCACGTTTAGAAATTGAAAATAATATGACTTGAATTATAAAAACACATCTGGACAATAACATTCGTCAATGTTTTCAGCAAAGGTGGAAACGTGCGTGGTGAAAAGCCAGAAGGAGAGTACTTTGTGGCTGGTCATATGCATTAAACATTAGTACTAGATATGTATAGCACGGCTAAAAATTTATAAACAATTTAATGTACATAAAATACCCCTTAGAAGATTCGATGTTTGTTGAACACTGAAGGTTTTTTGACACACATAGAATTAGGACAAACTTTCGCAATGTTCACGGCTAAAATTCAGGCACTCCTGAATTCGGCGGACGAGTTAGTGGAAAAGTCCAAAATCGTGTATATTGGGATAGCTGCCCACGAACCCTCCATATCTTCACGTAACGCCTCCCGTGTTGTTGGCTTTATAAGAAATGCTAGATCCTCCACGTACATCAACAAGTGAAAGTCAAGAGGCGTAAAATCGAGTGAGCGTGGTTGGTATTCAACACTTCCTCTTCGTCCTGTACATCCGGGCTGAAAGTTTAATCACGTAGCACCAGATGTCACGATGGGAATGTGGGGGTGCCCCATCCTGTTGACAGTAAAATTCCTCATTTCCATTGAGATCACGAAGGGCAGGCGCGAGGGGTGTCCCAAGAATATTGAGGTACGCAAGGTCAGTATCTTTTCTTCACAAGAGAAGAGGCTATTGCAAACCCTGGATAATGTTTCAAGCCAGTAAGTAATTTCTGGTCAATTCAGTGTCTTTTTCTCAGCAATACGCGGATTTTCAGGAGACTAGTAAAGGAAACTGTTTTGATTCACCGTACCATTGCCCTTAAATGAACCTTCATCGGAACGAACAATCTTGTTCGCAAACTGCAATATCTAACACTTTTCTTTGAAACAGTTCACAAAACTGTACTGTTCGATCAGAATCTACTTCGTTCATGGCAAGTAACAGGTTTGGAATGTAAACTTTCCACATACAACTTTAAAAATTCAGTGAACAGTAGTCTTGCTAATTTCTATCTCACGAAAAAATGGTTCCATGGATTTGTTTTTCGTGATGTTGTGAATTACAACACAAGCACAAAAGAGGCAGAAGAAGCACAATTTGCGGGGTCTCCCAGACCGTTTCTTGAGCACAAGTTGCATCGCACCTTACCTATAATGGAGGTTCTATTGAAGATTTCACGCCGCCGCTCACTTTGGACTTCGTATAAATTCTCATGTTCCCAGTTTCACTTCAGTACTACAATCTTGAATTGTTCGAAAGTGAAGCTCTCCGCCGGGATGTGTTACAGGGTTTACACTTTAAAGTAGCGTTGGGGTTTATACAGTTATAATGCCATCTATTGAGCGAACGTCACACCACATGAAGTAGATTAACTTTTGGTCCCACAATGAAAATATACGCAGATAACCCAATCTAAATTGTGTAAAAATTCTTGAGAGATATTATATATATATATAAGTAAAATACAACGTGTCTTACTTCTTGTCATACCTCTTAAATGTGATTATGAGCAATGCTAATGTTCAGAAACCTGTTATGAAAAGCAAAACAAATTGATGCAAAGTGAAAGAATTAAGATATATTTTAAACCTTCATTAAAAATGCACTGTATTCGCTTTAAACAACGAAATTCCAATTCCAATGAGTAATGAATTTTCAACATAAAAGCAGCAGTGATATTTTTTCCACACATGCAATGTGTTTTGCTAGAATATTTGCTTCGAAATATGAGTTACTGTGACCGACATTCCTGTGTCTTCCTCAGTCCCACAAAAAAAAAAAGAATTTTGCCTACCTCAAAATAGTAACAACAGATTTATTGCACTGACTTGTAGCATGCATTCAAATTTATCCTGATTATCCACACTCGACACTAAATGTTTTAGACTCTTAAAAGTAAAAGGTAAAGATAAAGTGATCCCGTTACAGGTCCGGTGTGGCCCAGAGGGTGGGTAGAGGTATAGCTCTACTCTTCCATGACCGCGGCACTAGAAGGAGGTGAGTGGTCAGCAGCACGCCCCGGCCGCACTTTACACGCGGGAAAGACCCGGTACCCATTTCACAGGAGGCTGGGTGGGTCCCAGGGCCGGTCTGGACGGGCGAAAAATCTCGTCCGCATTGGGATTCGATCCCAGACTCTTAAAAGTATCTCCTTTAAATACAGACAGAAAAATTCCCTGGGCTCAGAATTGTCAACTCCTTTCCAGTTCTTTGTAATTTTTTAATTCTGAAGATTGGTTAAGTGCTGGGGAAATAACTATTCTCATAGCCCACATTTTCCTCATACTTGGTGAGAAAACATGTGAAAGATCATACATACTCCCATAGGGATTTAATGTTCAGCGAGTACATTACAAGTGTCTTTTGTAATGATTCTATAAATTGTGCGGGGCAATGTACGTAACTTCTCGTCCCATGCCAATCTTACAAGTGTAAACTCTGAAGGAGCAAGTTTATTGTGGGGTGCCCAGTCCGAATTGATCAAAACACAATCTGCCTACTGCAGGATCTTTATTCCCAGAAGGTTCGGCCACAAATTGAATGATCCTCCTCGCTGCTGTGTGGAGAAAGCAAGCGACACTCCAGTAAGTCAGTTCATCTGCATGCTAATTAGATGCCGCTACGTAGGCCATAGAAATTAAAGCGAAATTAACCCACTCGTACGTAATGTTGGACTGAATTCTTAGAACCGCTTTGTAATTACGTACGTACGTTTAATAAACACAAACTTCGCGGTTAGAATAGTTTTCATCCTTACACGGTTAGTCTCCATTATGAAGAAACTTTCTTTTAAAGGCAGTGTTCAGATGGCGTGTTATGGATCAGCTGAATTGCTGAGAAAACTATTTTTAATTAAGTTACAGGATTATTATTCTTTGAACCAAAGTCACTTCACCTGTTGAATTATAAATTCTAATTCACTATGAAGAATATATGAAGTTTGAGATCGTACTTCACATTAGGCACAATGCATCGCCAATATAAGTGACAAAATGTTTAACAGTGGGTAGGTAAATAATCAGTGTTTCTCTTATCATCAGAGGCACGTACATACAATGTGGGGGACAAATAATTGTTAAACGTTAAAGAAGTTGGTGCAACTTTGAAAGACACAAACAAACACACATATTCACCCTTTCATGTTAAGTGATAAAGCGTGTTATATTTAGTATACTAACTTCAAAATAAATATCCTAAATTTCAGAAGCACTCAAACACTAAAATTCATGTTACGCCAAAAGTAAAGGCATTAAATAATAAAGATTAAGGTATTTGCAATTGATTCTACTACACCAGCTGTATGTCAGTACGTAAAGGGGCGATTGCACCAGAGACGCTTTAAAACATGTCCAGTTCTTCCTCAAGTCACTCTTCTTTCACTGCATGCACCCTATGGATAGAGGCAGCAAGCACTTTCTACACGTCGGTATTTTGCCAATACCTACATCTCTATCTCTATCTCTATCTCTATCTCTATCTGTATATTATCCCAATATAATTTAGTCTTCACTAACTCTGTTATAAGAACTTCAAATCTCGCACAATGAAATTTGATTACAAAGATAATCTGTTAATATTTTTACGAAAATAATCACTTTTTCCGCGAATAATATGCAACAAATGAGGAAATATTTGATGTGCCGAACAGTTTACAGATATGACGGTACTTTCTGAGAATGGCGCCGACGAGCACCGAGACGCTTCAGAGTATTAGTTAAACGATGTAACTTGGTGTACGAGAAGTGAGGCGTTACACTCTGGTTGGAAGAAAACAGATAATTCAGTGAAAACAGTGTGTACAACGCAGTCTATTAGTTTTGACACATAGAGTAGTCATTATGATTTAGGAGTTAATTCGATATTTTATCATAAAAACATACGGGTGTGACGTGCCAAGATGCTTAGGGCATATTCCTTGTTACGGAACGTAATGTAAAGTGTCGGTATTCCTTGTACTAAATGCACGACGTTAAGAGCAGAAGAATAAATGTCTGTAGGATCGCATGTTTCAGTTCCAAACCTACTGAATTGGTTTTAAATGCAGAGAAATTTTAGGACTGTGCAAAACACCAGAGTACTCAGTGGTTATGTCTTCTGTCTGCCTTATACTCGGATGGTACTGAGATCGATTCTCAGACCAGACACCGATTATTCCGAATATTGACTTGGCACTTATCAGCTCAGGAAACTGTCGGCTCTATTAATTGAAAACGGTTCAGGAATGCAATCCTTTGCTTTTCAAGATTCGAAACAAATTTACCTTTCTACGTTACTGGCTTCTGGATGTGAAATATTACAACCGTAGAACCACCCAAAAGTTCCACGTGGAATATCATATTGGTTCCTAAGGTGTAAAGCCATTCCCTGCAGTAAAATGGATCTCCTATCAAAGTTAATCTGGTTAGCTGCTTATATGAGTTTCACTTTGTTAGTTTTTTTTTACAGCTTAATATACTTAATCCGTAAAAAAGTCAATAAAAGTAATAAATTGGCATTCACGTCTGCACATTTGCGCTACACATATTAAGCCATCGTGTTTTCAAGAACATGGTTTATGTAGATTCAACATTTCTTACTGTTTTTGACTGTTGCGTGGCTTCCTAGGCTTATTAAAGCTTCGCCATGGGGCTGAACTGATACTGTTGCATGCAGTAAAACTCCCTCTTTTCAAACCGTCTGGACATCAGTATATGCTGCTTTTTTTAAAGGGCATTGATCATAAAAAATAATAATATGCGATACAGTTTCTATGACTTCTCTGGTCAGAGCTATTAACGGTTTCAAACGGAATTAAATGTGAGAGGGAAGTGTAGTATTTAGCGAAGCTGCCTATTGTTAGGAGTGAAGCAGCATCGGTGCCATGTGAGTTACATGTGAGTGTGGGACACTGGTGGAGGGATACTGGAAGGGATCAACAGAATTATTCGAATACAAAACCAGTCCCGCTGCTACCTTTCCCACAAGAACCCCTACACTGGTAGATCATGTACTGAACCTGGACCGCCACGTTCAAAGCTTGGCAATAATCGCCTGAACCTTGGCATGGTACGTGTGTAGGTGCATGTATGCTTATATATGTGTGTGTTTGTAATATTGTATATATGTATGTATGTATGTGTGTATGTATGTGTGTTTATGTATGTATGTGTGTATGTATGTATGTATATATGTATGTATGTGTATATATGTATTGTGTATGTATGTATGTATGTATGTGTGTATGTATGTATGTATATATGTACGTATGTGTGTGTATGTATGTTTGTATGTATGTATATATGTATGTATATATGTGTGTATGTATGTATGTTTATGTATGTATGTGTGTATGTATGTGTGTATGTGTGTATGTATGTATGTTTATGTATGTATGTGTGTATGTATGTATGTATGTTTATGTATGTATGTGTGTATGTATGTATGTATGTACGTATTTGTGTGTATGTATGTTTGTATGTATGTATGTATATATGTATGTATGTATGTATGTATGTGTGTATGTATGTATATATGTATGTATGTGTATATATGTATGTATGTATGCATGTGTGTATATGTGTATGTGTGTATGTATGTATGTGTGTGTATGTATTAAGTATATATGTATTATGTGTATATACATAACTTACTTATACATAACACTTTTTTTCTCCTGTTTGTTTTTGGAAGATCAGTTAGCAATATATAGTCACAAATAACTATTTTTTTCGCATGGTCCGACAGCCGCATGGAGCCTACAGTTCCTCCATGAAGTTCCTCTAACACACCCAGACATAACATATTTGGCTAGACTTCTCTTTACGAATGATCGGCCCGTCGCAGAGACCCCTATCTGACAACACACACACACACACACACACACTCACAAGAAACATACATTCTGGCCCCAGGTGATATTCGAACCCGCAATCCCAACAATCGAGCGGCCACAGACCCACACCTCAGACCGCGTCGCAACTGAGACAGACAGTCTAAATTATTATGCTTTTGAAGTATAGGGAGTCGAAGGGAGCTGTTGCGGCCTGCTTCAAGGTAAAAGACTCAAGAAATGATTCAGTATCCGATGCGAGATTCAAACACGGATCCTTGTCAATAAAAATCAAGTGTGCCACCCAATCTTTCGAGTAGTTTTGGTATCGAGTTCTTAAGGCCTCCGATTCCGCCTCTTCCAGGCAGCTTCCCACCTTGACGAAGTTAGCCTAAGTTGTCTTTCGTTCTCAAGGACCCAGGTTGTCAGTACGTAGATCAAAGGTCACTTCTTTGTGGCTCTTCAACGAAATAAATATCCTGTGTTTCAATGGTCAGAAAAAACGTTGAATCGTACATTTTTGACAATGGTTTAACCTCAGTTCTATCTATAAAAAATTTACCTAGAGAAGGAAAGAGATACTTTCTGAAACAATGTGTGGTGTTGTTGCGACAACTTTAAAGATTCCCAATGAATAAAAGTGACAGAATTGGGAAAAAAGTTGTCTTGATTTGAAAAGGGTAAAAGGACGAAACAGGTCATATTATTTTAACATCCTTCCATATCCATTATTTACAGGACTTATCTTACGTATCGCTCTATCTTGGCATAATCCATTTTATGCTAAAGAATTTAACGACAGTTGCTTATGATAAGTTTCAGATGTACAGCGATAAATATTTGAATCGTCGTTTAGTGGGTTAAGGCACATACAGTCTTGTGAATGATTGCTTGCGACAATATGGCACTTGTAATGAAGTATTTTCTGTTGAAAACTTTTGACTTTTGACGAAGTGCGTAATGTCTTAAGTCAGACGGCTACCAAAAGAAAAGCCTTACATATGCATGTGCCATAGCTCTACAAAAGGTAATCATTTATCGTTTTATGTTTATTGGCCCCATGCATCATTGTGATAGCTGACGAATAAAAAACTAACTAGACGTCACTTGTTACTTTTATTTTACTTCTTAGAGACTCAACATGTTTCGAGCAATAATACGCCCATCTTCAGAAACATGTTGAGTCCCTCAGAAGTAAAATAAATGTGACAAGTGACATCTAGTTAGTTTTTTATTCATCATTTAACGTTTCATTGATAGTGTGTACTGGCTTTCCCTTTTTCGTAACGTCCATTTCCTGGAATCTAAAGTACTCATGAGCAGAAGTACCTTGTATATGGCGCTCTTTGGAATTCATGTTTTGAAACTATTTCCTCTTTAGGTAAAATATATGTCTTTAAGATACATGAAATGTTCTTTGTTTTCTTTCGAAATCCTACACGCTTCACTGATATCGTACCAGTGTAGGCCTGGAGGAGAGATCTCAAACAACAGACAAAAGCGTGGACATGAATAAGAAATGAAAGCGAGCAGATAAGAAGCGTACGGAGTGTCCGTAAATATTTTTCCTAGAAAAAACTCTTCTTAAGTTCGCATCACATCGCCTGCCAAATCAAAACCTGTCGTCCCCATAGCGTTCGTCCTTTACACTTCAGCACGGCACCAAATTATATTTGCCGAATTCATTGTTATATCGTACAGCTCGTGAAAGCGAACATATCATTAGGTTAAGTGGATACTAATTTGAAGGGTTGGTAAAGGAGATGTATAATTTTCTGAAGTGATGGAACTACAGAGGGGTTGATCACTTCGTGCGTCACCTTCAATTAGAGCAATGATTCAAAAGCGTGTGCTGTAATATAGCTATTACGAACCTGTTTAATTAGCAAGTTGGAAGGTGGTGTGGTATTTCCCGGGAGAGCTTCAATGTTGGCGATGTAACGTATAATCGATTCCAGTTCACTAAGAAATTCGAGGTTCAGACCGCCGTCAAGATTTGGATTTTTATATACAGGGTTATTCAAAATGATTGTCGGGTTTTTAACAACTTGTCATACACAATACACTTGAGATAGGAGTATATGTGTTTTTTATTTAATAGAACGACACTAAAAGTTTTTGTCACATACCTTACATGTGCTCTACATTTGCACTTTTGTGATTTTACAAACATCAACTCGATAATCGAGATCGTTCAGAACTGTTTGTAGCATGTCAGCGGTGATGGATTCAATGGCGGTTCTGATTCGTACCTTCATTTCCGGGATACTTGCGGGAAGACGAGGAACATAAACCTGATCCTTGACGTAACCCCATAGAAAGAAATCACATGGGGTTGCATCTGGAGAACGAGTTGTTAAAACCCCGACAAACATTTTGAATAACCCTGTATTTAATAAGCTAATGGACATTGTGGAATTAATGTTGAGATAACAGGTTTTGTAAGGCGTGCAGCAGAACAGCTAGGAGTACAATTGTCAAAAGCTGCATAGGAAAAGAACGCAGTCGGTAACTCCGAAACGTTGGTATCTGTTCACGAAACGACCCGTAGTCATATTTCATAAGACCGTGAATTTGGCTATCACGTCTACGAAAACCTCAATTCCTTGATGATAAATTTAGTAAAACTTACACAGTGAGGCTTACATGCACTGGAATGTACACATAACAGACGAAAAACATTTTCTCCTACATATTTTGGCACTCCATGGCTGTCATTGTCTGGATGGTTAGCACGTACATATACATGTAAGAGGAGATTATGTGCATCTGTTGTGTGTATACCACAGTGCATGTAAGGTTGGTTTTATGATTTGATTTCTAAACGAAGCACGGTACATGCAATAATAAAATATTAAAATTATTAATATGTGGATTATAAGCCGCGACTTTCAATCAGGACGACAGTGATACAGGCTGAAGAGTAGCGGAATGGGGTTCTATTTTCTTTCGATTTTCTGTTTGAGGTACCCTCCAGACCGTTTGAGTCCATCTAGCCTACTAGGCATGCGGTACCGGTGGTACTCTTTTCGTGTATAAAGCCACGGGGAATTGCCGCCGAGATCAGGCCTCCATCTGTTGCCAAAACCAAGCACACGTGGAGCTGTATATACACATCTCATACGACTTCACAGTAAAATAATTAAGCAGAAGGCAGCTTCAACTTTTTGAAGAATATCGAAGTTAACTATTTTGTCTTCATGGACATGTCGTAAGATATATTCATTTCAGTGTGCGGGTATTTTTATAACAAATTGTACGGCGTCACACGCACACACACATACACACACACACACACACACACACGAAAACAGCAATCTCACATCAAAATCAAATCTCACAGAACATATGGCGCGATGAATTTCAGTTGCAGAAGAATGTCATAAAGAAGTGATAATGTTCGAAAAGTGGGAAATTTGAGGGTGAAATAAGATAACTTACGAAAGGCTTCTGGTCAAACTTGAAACGGCGGAGATACTGAACGGTGAACATAATTTTCTTTTAACTCTCACGGTCAGTAATGCCTACTAGTACAGGGTCCGGCAGAAAAACCTGACAATTTTTAAGTTACAATAAAATGAAAAGTACACTATCTTTTTACGTGAATTTATTACTAAAATTATCTTTATCTCGAAGCATTTTAATTACAATATTAACTTCCTGAATATAGTGTCTGTGAGGTGGCGTCCCTTGTTGTCAACACATTCCCGCAAGCGGAGGACGTATGACAAAAGCCTGACGCAATCTTTCAATGTTCTCAGGAGTTCTAAGTGAAGGCTCTCGTCCTGGAGGTTTCCTTTTTTGCGGCAGACGCTGTTTCTCTGCAGTTTCCCACCCACAACAGTACAGTATGGCGGCTAGGACACTGTCGTTCCGATGAATATTGAAGTGCCGACGAAATATCTGCTGAGTCACAGCGACAGAATCGTTGTTTTAGAAATACGTCTCCACAGCAAAAGCCCGATGCTCTACAGACCAGCACTCCATGGCAACTGAAATGCTTTAAGTCTCGCTAGAAGGGCGCTCAAGGACAAATTCTCCACGCCAATGATACCACTCACAGCAGTGTTGCCATATAATCAGGTATTTCAGCCGGACCCTGTATAAAATATCGCTGTTTATAATTGTGTGCTGTCTTGCCTACGCCCCACAAAGTGGAGAAAATAGGAAAGCGTAAGGAGAAACCTTTACATTTTTTTAATCTCTGCAGCAGAGAAAGGCAGGGGGAGATTTGGTACTAACAGTATAGAAGGTCAGGTGGACCATAGGAGCAATGAGGGCGTGGCGATAAAGTGCCACATATTTATAACCCATACGCTAGATGGCAGTGGATGATCATCTTCATGATCTGGTTGCTTTATCTCCCATAACAGGATTCCTGGTGTAAACAGAAAACAGTTCAATGTGTTCAATTTTAATCTCGACACCAGATAAAAATTTCACACTTCGACTGTTTCAACGTTGCCAAGGTGGTTCGTGGGGTCATTTTGATAGTAAACTGAATTGACCCTAGGAATCGGTTGAATTAACAATAAACAAGAAAACAAGTGACTCCAACGAGGTTTGAAAACCCGCTGTGTCCAGACCGCAGCCAGTCATTCAACGGAGTTGCGGATGATGACTAATTACATCAGAATGCAATTAATGTGCAGTAGGTATATCAGCTTACTGCCTCTCAGTATCAAATAATGTTTTACGCATTTCAGTTCCCATTATAGGACAACACAGTTCAACACGTTTCGCTGCAGCAAAGTGGAACGCGTGGGTCCCTACTCGCTTATGTAGATCCTGGTATATGGATAAGCAATTTGCAAAATGTAAACAAAGTAATACACACATGGCACATTAAACGAAGGATCCCAACAGATGGTTCATGATGTTGTTGTAACAAGTTGACGCCGGCTGAATCAACGTCAGTGCAACCGAGCAATGTTGCGGACGATCAAGAAGCTGTCCAGCTGGAGAAAGACAAAAGAACCAAGAGGAATGAAATGTGATAAAATAAGTGATTTATAAGTTACAGATACGAAAATAACGATACATATGAAATACATGTAACAACGATGTACATTTTTACTAAATACTTACTTACTTACTTACTTACTTACTCCATGGTGCAGAGTCCTTCTTGAGCAGCTAACTGGTTTGCAGCCAGTCAAGAAGTTTCCCGCATTTCACGGAACCCGAAGGTTCATTACCGCACCCACAAGCGTTCGCCACTTGTCTCTATCCTGTGCCAGCCCAATCCAGTCCATATACCTACATCCCACTTTCTGGAGATCCATCCTAATATTATCCACCCATCTACGCCTAGGTCTCCCCAGTGGTCTCCTTACCTCCGGTTCCCCACCAAGACCCTATACACCACCCTCTCCTCACCCATACGCGCCACATGTCCAGCCCATCTCATTCTTCTCGATTTTATCACCCGCACAATATTGGGTGAGGAGTACAAATACTTTTTTACTAAATACATTACAAAAATCATAGTTTAAATCAGTTTTTAATTTTGTCTACACTAAAGTATATGCGGTTAAGTTAGTGTCAATTAATGGACAGTTCCCAGTCTGAAGTAAATGACATTATATGGCTGTCTTCATAGTTCTTTCGGACTGAAAGTTTGTGGTCCCATTAGACAAACTACCGGATAAAGTTCTTGTAGATATATTCTCTGCAATGGATGAGCAAAATTCCAAGACCCAATAATAAATCTGTAGTGCAGAGACAAACAAATAGGCCCTGCATTATTGATATGGTAACAGTGCAAGTGAACGTGTCCTTAGGCTTAATTAACCTGCATACCAAGAAGAAATAAGGCTAAAATGAATTTACGGCTACACACTCATATTATATCGGCACTAAATATTAGTGAGTAGTGAGTTTCAGCGGCGACAGATTTTCTTCCGGAAAATTTCTCCTTTTGCCCAATCAGTGTTAGGCTAGACGGGCTCCATTGCTATCGTGAAGGTTTTGGAAAAGAGTATAAACTCTTATACCAGTCGGAAAGTACAGAACCCAAATTTGTGTCACACAACCTGCAGCCTAATCGCTATATAGTGACTAAGCTAAACTAGCTCTTATTTAACATGCAGTAGTTCAAAAATGTTCGTGGAATCACTTTATGTCTGAGAAATACAGAACAGCACAGTCATTGAATATATATTTCTTCCAATAATAGTCCCCTTTTCCAAACTACATAATTTTACCAGCAACAGTAAATATTTAGGAAACATTCCTGGAAGCCACTTAGTGAAATTCTTTTCAGTTAGTTAGCATTTATAACTTTGTATAACCATGATGATATTGATGATAATGATGGCACTGCTACTAACAATAAAAAAATAGTAGTAGTAGTAATTAATAATATTACTTCAGTATAGTTAAATTTCAATATCGAGCAATGTTACAAGACCTGAATATTTCAAGTTCCCCAAGAAAACTTCGTGGTTCGGTGCAAAGTTTCGTGTACGAATTTCTTTATACCCCCACATTTTCCCCTCTTTGAACCATCATGCAGCTTCAAACTTGTCGCTTCCGCATTAGTGTTTCTTGTGGATTTCAACTTCGTCTTGAATCACTGAGGAACTACATTATTTTCATCCACCATCACGTTCATTTCCTTTACTTACCCACCGAGATGAAGTCAGTGAAGTGTGAAATTACATAATTCAGCTATATAGCTATTTCATGCAGTAACATTTGCAAACGGCTGAAGCTAAGAAAAGAGCCAGGATAGCCCAGTCAGTACAGTGACATAGCAGCGGACTAGACCACCTAGAATATGGGGTTAGGCTCCCAGGCAGGTACAAGTAGTTTTCTCTTCTTCAATGCATCCAGACCGGATCTGGGATCCATCTACTTTCCTATTCGCTTGTTACCGAATCACATGTGTCTGTGGGTTATGCAACTCTCTGAATCTAGTGGGGAATTTTGGAATAACTGGAGCTCTACCTCCATAACTTTACACGCCCTCAAGGTGTGGTGCTAAATTGAGCGCAGATGAGACTTTACTTTTAAGCTAGATAAAAATATTGTATATATTATATTACTGGGAGATGGCTGAGAGGAAGGAAAATGAGCGTTACCTTTTGGAGCACAAGGAAGTTTCATTTTTCCCCTCATTTCCGACTTAATATCTTAATGTCCAGTCTTTACAGATGTATGTGAATATTGCTTCTTGTGTACGTGTTGATTGCAGTATAGAATAAAAGGAAAGTAGTGTGTATGACATCTTGTGCAACGTGGGTTTTATTCCATGTAAAAATATGAACAGTCAAAACCCCTGGACGCCTAGCAGATTTATAATCTGGAACAGGGTAATATTTGAAATGTCTCCATTACCAGACTAATCTTTTTATGTTGATTAGGGAAAAAATCTTATATTGTACGAGTTACAGACAAATTCGTAACTATGATTCATCAGTGGAACAAAATTTTAATACTGCATTGTCTAGTAGGCACATTGACATCTGTGCTGAAAGATGTTATGGAATGACAAGGGGTATACAGACTGCGGCGGGAAAGCGGGTAGGAGCCTTATCCGAGATGTCGGGTTTCTTCACAATAATACTCGTTACTGCTGAATATGAATTTTGTACTAAGTCAAGCTAATAAATTGAAAGATTAAAAAATATGCAACATAATACAATTTTGACTATTTGCTAACCGTGCACCTCAGTATATTTTTCTTAGTAATTAATCAACTTGATGCACAAAATTTTTGTCTTACAATATGTTTATTTAATGCCTCTACATGTTTCGAACACATGTGCTCATCATCAGGAGGTCATCACACCTATAGGTGTGATGATACCAGAGGCTTTGTAATGCAATTTTGACCTCCTGATGATGAGCATATGTGCTCGAAACATGTAGATGCATGAAATAAACTTATGCTAAAACAAAAATGTTGTGCATCAAGTTGGTTAATTACTGAGATAAACATAATATGACTAGCATAAATGTTAATACAAGTCCTTAATCTTTGTCTACATTAATCCTTTCCCCTCTGCATGTATGAAGCAGTTCCAAATTTACTTTGGTAGCGTGCGTCTAGGCACTGGAGAGCAGATATTTAACAAGACTGGCAGTAAGGCAGTCAACGAGACAGACAATGCTACTCACCAACTCAAAGAAGAAAATAAACACTCTACATAGTAAGACAGCTTGAACACTCTACATAGTAAGACAGCTTAAACACTCTACATAGTAAGACAGCTTAAACACTCTACATAGTAAGACAGCTTAAACACTCTACATAGTAAGACAGCTTAAACACTCTACATAGTAAGA
>Ga0123352_10001051_pt1 | contig 35703 bp, 48 predicted proteins | sample TergutLab28metaG_FD_89700 | JGI IMG/M metagenome (GOLD analysis project Ga0123352, IMG submission 89700) | Labiotermes labralis P1 segment gut microbial communities from Petit-Saut dam, French Guiana - Lab288 P1 | ecosystem: Host-associated > Arthropoda: Insects > Digestive system > Gut ...
CGAAGCTCTCCAAAACTTCACAAATAAAATCAGCAAGAAGCAGAGGGAAAATTGCGCGGACGTTGTTGCTGAATTTCTACCACAACAAAACAAACTTACAATCAAAGTGTCGAATGCCGAACAACCAAAAATTGACGAGGTATGACAAATGGAGAAAGATATGCACTTCAAATAATTGTTGCAGACAAATTAGGTATCGATGTTGGTTTTGTAGATTATGCAAAAAATCTATACGAAAACGGTATAGACATACCGGATTGTTTTGGCGGTTATTTTGCACAAGAAGCGAGCGAAGCAGTCCGCAAGATTAACGAAAAAGGACTGAAAGACGTTGCGGAAGAATTATTTAATGAGTATAAAAATAAAATTGAAGGATTATGAAACCAAACAAAACAACATTCTGCGGAGCTTGCCCGCAATTTAAAGGTGAGGACTTGGAAGGTCGCGGTTGGTGCGAAAAATACAACAAGAAAATGTATTGCGATATGATTTGCTATCAGCTTAAAACAAAGAAATGAAACGTACAGAAAGCCAATTACAAAAATCAAGCATAAAATGGTTTCGACTTTAAATTATTGAAATAAAAATTTGTGTATGAAAAATAAAAGTATTATATTTGCAACGAGTACGCCAAACTCATTTTTTAGATATAAAATGTCAGTAGCTATTTTTATAGCTATGTGTTGGCTGTTGTCTGTAAAGATACGAGGCTATCATTTCCCTGTGGGTTACTACATTTTATGTCGTAATTTTGAGTTTGGCGACTTAGGGAATGGTAGCCTTTCCTTGTATAAATATTTTTATTTTTCACACACAATGCCAAACTCAATGAAAAGTAAAAGTAAGTCGAAGCATAGTACGCTTACTTTACCGTCATTCCACGAAACGGAAATCCAATTACAGCAGGCTGTTTCTCTGCCTGAAATTACCAATGTTTTAATTCAAGTTTTCGAGCAACTCCGCGATAAGGTGGAGTTGCACATTCACCTTGTTGTTCAAAACACTGTGAACGGAAATAATGTTGCGTCAATTTATGGTAATGCGTCATCAATCGGACATAAAATAGTTGGCGATGGCGGTAGTATAGATGGTTTAATAACAACAGAAAGGAGTTAATTATGAATGAAATTTGGAAAGATATAGTTGGATATGAGGGTTGTTATCAAGTTAGCAATTTGGGAAATGTAAAAAGTTTTATATCAACATATAATGGCAATAGGTTTTATCCAAAAGAACTGATTTTAAGACAATATTCAAACAAAGGCTATTTACGAGTAGCATTAACAGACTCTTTTGGAAAAGTTAAATATTATCTTGTACATAGGCTTGTATTGACAGTATTTTTAGGATATTCAGAACTTGATGTTAATCACATAGACGGAAACAAGAAAAATAATCGTGTTGAAAATTTAGAATGGGTAACAAAATCCGAAAATCAGATACACGCATATAAAACAGGTCTTCAAAATCCGGCTGATAACGGATTTAAGAAAGCTATAACAATAATAAAAAACGGTGTTGTTATAGGACAAGAACGCTCAATAAGGGAGTTGTGCCGTAAGTACGGCTTAGACAGAAGGCATCTGCAAAGAGTGATAAGAAATGGTAAAAGTTACAAGAAGTATAATTTTGAATTGATATGAGAAAATTAGAGAGCAAATTGCAGATTGCGTGCATCAAATGGTTTAGACTCCAATACCCAAACCTTGTTTTGTTCGCTTGCCCAAACGGTGGATTTCGCAATCTACGTGAGGCTTCGATAATGAAAGCCGAAGGAGTTACGGCAGGTGTGGCAGACGTGATTTTATTAGTTGCTAAAAACGGTTATAATTCGCTCTGTATCGAATTTAAAACCGAAAAAGGAAAACAGACTACTCTGCAAAAAGAGTGGCAAAAAGAGGCTGAAAACAACGGAAATAAATATGTTGTTTGTCGGAATTTTGAGGATTTTAGGAATGAAATAACAAGTTATTTGAGATAAATTTAAAGTAGTAGTCATTTTGTCCTTTAACGAATAAAAATTTTTTTTGAAACTTTGAATAAAAAAATAATCAAAATATGAAAACTAAAACAAGAGCAGACCCAAACAAATTGCACGGACCTCAAAAAGTCGGTGATGTAATAAGAGAAATATATCCGCATTTAAAAAAAACTAATAATAAAGAAAATGAACAGAGAAACATTTGTGTTTTATAAAGATTGGAAAACAGCAATCAGTGATTTGCCAAATGAAATCAGACTTGAAATTTACGAAAGCATAATTGAGTATGCTACATCGGGAAAAGAAAGGGAGTTGAAATCTATGGCGAAAATTGCGTTTAACTTTATAAAAACAACTATTGATAAGGATAAAAAATGAACTATATTGAATTGATAAATAAGTTTTGGATTGCCAACACAGAGAAACCATTTACGCCAAGTGATACGCAGCTATATTTTTACTTGCTACATACTTGCAACAGGCTTGCGTGGAAAGTTCCGTTTGGGCAATCGGACAGGTATTTATCCCTCGCACTCAATCTATCTGTAAATACATTGAGAGAGGCAAAAAATAGATTAAAACAACGAGGTTTAATAGATTTCAAAGCACCCGAAAAAGGGAGCAAGGGGATTAACGGACAGACCAAATATTGTTTTACTGTATTAAATTCTGATACGGTTACTGATACGGTTACTGATACGGTTACTGATACGGTTACTGATACAAACATAAAACCAAACAAAACAAAAGAAGAAATAAAAAAAGAAGCGTGCGAAAATTTTGATTTTCAAAAAATCGAAAATGAAATTTTAAAACCGATTGGAGAATGTAAGGATATTATTTTAGCCGACACACAGTATTTGGAAGTTATCGCTATGAATAATCAGCTCGGAAGTGTCGAAAAATCAAAAGAATGGGTTAAGAAATTTTTCAAAACACTTCAAAACAGAGATGACAAACTAAAATCAGTTCAAGATTTTAAATTTCATTTCGCAAATTGGTTGTGTGAAAATTTAAAAAAAGAAACCAAAAATGAAACAGGACAAAAAAACAGCTACTTCGCATTGCCATGATTTTGGCAAGTTATTGCCGCAAGCTCCCGAATTAGAGGAGGCGGTTTTGGGTGCGATTATGATTGAAAAAGAAGCAATTAGTAAAATTAATTTGATAGCAGAGGATTTTTACATTCCAAAAAATCAAACCGTTTTCAAAACTGTTCAATCACTTGCAAATCAACAAAAACCTATTGATATGCACACTGTTGTCGAACAATTGCGCAAAAACGGAACGATTGACGACATCGGCGGCGCGTATTACATTACGCTTCTTACAGCGAAAGTTTCGTCTGCCGCGCACTTAGAGTATCACGCCTTGATTTTAAAACAAAAATCAACGGCTCGAAAACTCATACAAATGGCGTACAGTGTTCAGTCGATGGCGTTTGATGAGACGGTAGACATTGCAGACGCTATCGAATTGGCAGAAAGGGAATTTACAGCTATTTCTGCCGAAACGACCGAAGCCGAATGTTTTGATATGCAAGAGGCTTTGACTGAAACGCTCGATTATATGGCGCAACTGCAAGTTCGGCGCGAAAAAGGCGAAAACACAGCTATTTCAACAGGATTACAGCAACTTAACAACGCCTTGAATGGCGGGTGGCAAGCTCCTGATTTAATCATTCTCGGCGGTCGTCCAAGCATGGGAAAAACACAACTTGCGGTACATTTTGCCAAAAATGCAGGCTTACAAGGCGATGAATGTTTGTTTGTCTCTATTGAAATGACTAAAATTCAGCTAATTATCCGAATGATAACCGAGAACGAGGGAATAGATTTTTACCGCTTGAAAACAGGGCAATTAAGTCGCGAGGAATGGCAGTTAGTGAATGAAAAGGTCGGCGAATTAGAGCGGTTAAACCTATCAATCGCAGACAGTCACAATGTCAGAAATCTCAATACAATAAAATCGCTTGCTCGCAGGCAAAAGCGCAAAGGAGATTTAAAACTTCTGATTATCGATTATTTGCAGTTGATTGAAACCAACATGAAGTTCGGAACGCGAGATTTGGAAATCGGATATATTACGCGTAACCTGAAAAGCCTTGCAAAAGAGTTGAATATTCCGATTATTCTTTTGGCTCAATTAAACAGACCGACAAAAGGGGCAAAGGTCGAAATTCCGCGCTTGCACGATTTACGAGAAAGCGGAAATATTGAACAAGATGCCGATGTTGTAATTTTTCCACACCGACCAACGTACTACGACAAAGAAGCGCACGATGATAACGGAAGTTGGGAGAACAAAGGGTTTTTAGTTATCGCTAAACACCGCGAGGGAGCAAAAGACGACTATGTGATGTTTTATCACGATGAGCGGTTTAAAAAGATTTGGGGCGAGGAGAATAACGGATTTAAACCCAATAATTATCCTGTCGGTAAACATTTGGAACGAGACAGAAAAAGACGATAATTTGCCGTATTGATTAACTATAAAAGTTTGAGGAGATAAAAAAACATGGATAATCACTTACATTTATTGCTTACACTTGTTTCGATAAGTTCAGGAATACCAACCTGCGAAATAAAAGGAAAATCACGCCGTGCTGATATTTGCACGGCAAGGCACATTTTTTGTTATTTGGCTCGAAAGGAAAAATACACCTGTAAAGAAATAGGAATAGTTATCGAAAAAAGCCATTCAAATATCATTCATTCCTGTCGATTGGTCGAGGATATGATTTCTATAAATCAGAAAAATTATACCGATTTGATTGAAAAAATATTGTTAGCACAAAAAAATGTTAAAAATGAAGTTTTTTGAGAAATAATTGGCAGAAAGCTTGTGCAATAAACAAAAGTTTATTATTTTTGCAATGTCAAAAAGGTATTAATAGATTTAATAAGAGAAAAAATGAAAAAACATGTATCAAAAGAGAGAAAAAAAATTGAAAATGAATTGCTTTTTTACCTGCGAAATCACAGATTTTTTGCTTCAAGATTTAGATATATTGAGGATTATAATGCAATAATCAACGACATTATCGAAAAACTAAAATCAGACATTTAAAAATCAGTTCCCCGAGAAATCGGTGGACTTAAAAAAAAATATTCTTATGACAACAAAAGAAAAATTTGAAAATCTAAAAATGCGTGATATTAACGCTGCATCAGACTTAGAGCGCGACATAATTCACATTGAACTTGAAAAGTTGGCAGACCAAGACCCCGAAGGTTTTGAACGAGCCGTAATGGAAAGTGCGAGAAAAACACTTGCCGATGCAAAGGAATTGAAAATCAAGGAACAGTTAGCGCAAGTATCTGAAATGATTTCGATGTCGTACATTGCAAGGCGTTATTTCAAGAGGTCTAAAAGTTGGTTGAGCCAACGAATTAACGAACTTGATGTGAACGGAAAACCAGCAAGGTTTCTGCCCGATGAGGTTGAAACTTTGAATTTTGCAATTAAGGATATATCCAGAAAATTAGATACAGCTCGCATTTCTTACTAAAAAATGCCTTTTTGACAAAATGTATCTATTCGACCTCGCCATTTTTCGGCGGGGTTTTTTGTTTACAATAGTTGTAAAAAAAATCAATGGTTAAAGCCACTAAAAAATTATTTCTCCTGCAAAGTTAGTTTTGTTCCGCATTTTGGGCAGTTGATTGTATTGCTCGGCTGCTCAAACAGTTCTGAAACAGAAACCCCCATCGCGCCTGCTAACTTCTGTATGTTTTCTAATGTTGGATTTCCCGAAATAATCCGATACAAACTCTCCCTGCTTAACCCCATTCTTTTAGCAAGGTCTGTTTTTGTTATTCCTTTCTCTTTTATAATTTCGTCAATATATATCATAACACATTATTTTTAAAGGCGCAAAGATACAAATGTTTTTTATGTTGACAAAATAATTCTATGTGATAATAAAAACATTTACGTTTTAACTTTTTTTGTGAGAAACAATTTGTAAGCATAGATATTATCATTTATCTTTGCACTGTCAATACTAATAATAACAATTTTAAAAACAAAGAAAAATGAAAACAATAAAAATAGCAAACAGCGAACTCGCAGTAATAGGTAGCACTATTTTAATCACTATTAATTTAAGCGAAAAAAACAATCCAAAAATAACACGTGGCTCTATTCAGGTTTTAGACAAAGAAAACGAAAAGAAATACGAGAGTTTTCGTGAAAAGCATTACAATTTCTTTACAGACGAAAACGAGAATTTTATACTGTCTGAAAGCGAATTTCTATCATTTTACAAAGAAAATGCAGAAAACAGAAAAATGCTCGAAAAAACTATAAACAACAAATAAAAAATTAGAAATTATGAAAAGAGAAAATTTAAGAAGCATAATGCAAGATGCGCATCGCTTCATCAAGATTACAGGCATAAACCTTTCAGAGGCTTTAAAAAAGGCTTGGTCGGTTTTTAAGTTGAAAATGCAAATGACAAAAGGTATCGTAAAATTCTACTTTCAGAAAGTGGACGGCTCGATTAGAGAAGCATACGGCACATTGGCATTAAATTTAGTACCTGCTATCAACAGTAGTGATAATCGTAAGAAAAACGACACTGTACAGGTGTATTTCGACACCGAAAAGCAAGAATGGCGGTGTTTTAAGAAATTGAATTTAGCAACTATTTAAATGAAAACAATAATGTTCAAAACTTTTCAAGAAAATATTTTGAAACAAACTATTAATCAAGTAATTTTGCACTAACAATCAAAACTATTAAATTCAAGAAAATGAAAATCTTAACACTGAGTATCAAACAAAAGTATTTTGACGATATTTTAGCGAAAATAAAAACGTCAGAATTTCGAGAAATACGACCTGCAAATTTCAAAAAGTACGCGCGTCTTGTTGTCGGTGGAAGTTGGGACAAAAAAACAGGCAAGTATTTAGGCGGTGGCAAAGAATACGAAAACCCAAAAGAAGCACCGGATAACGGCGAAAATTGGGGTGTTATTGCAGTCAAGTACGATGCGCTGAAACTTATAACAGGCGCGTACAATCTGCCAAAACGACCGTATTTGACTATCGAGGTCAAAGAAGCGTGGGTTGACTTGCTATTAGATTCTGAAAAAAAAGACGAGTATTTAATTTTGACTGACGAAAAAGGCGAAGAGTACATCGCAGCAGAAGTCGAATATGTATTAGGTGAAATTTTGGAAAAACAGCTATACGAATAAAAAATAGCAAATATATAAGTATAGCAGAATTTACGCATAAATTTTATGCGTGTTTTCTGCTTTTTTGTTTAACAATTTAAAATTTACAATTATGCCTCCAAGAACAACATTTGCAACCTCTGGAAACAGAGGCGGAAGACAGTCCGCAAGCACATCAAGCGGCGGAGCAATCGGGCGCGGCGGTCGATTTATTTCTCGAAATCAGCGATACCGCGATGTGCGCGCCTCTTTGGGAATGGCGACCGGATGAACAAGCTCGCAAACACGCAAAACATTATTCGCTCGGTCAGCGAAAAATCCGACCGAGCAATTTTGTTTTTCTCTTGCGGAAAAGACAGTTTGGCGTTGCTTGATATTATGCACCCTTATTTCAAAGAGATAGTCTGCGTGTTTATGTATTTTGTAAAAGATTTAGAGCATACAGATAAATACTTGCGATGGGCAAAAACAAAATACGGCAATGCAACAATAAAACAAGTTCCGCATTGGAATTTAACCTACATTCTGCGAAGCGGGATGTTTTGCGCCCCAAATCCGAAAGTGAAATTAATGAAACTCGCAGATATCGATAATGCGATTAGAGCGAACACAGACATTGATTATTCATTTTTCGGAATGAAAAAAGCAGACGGAATGAACAGGCGGTTAATGCTGAATACCTACGAAAACGGTATTAGTAATACAAACAAGGTTTACCCGCTTCAAGACTGGACAAACAGCGACATTTTGATGTATTGTGAACAAAAACGACTTCCAAAACCAATCCGATATTCAAAAAACGCTTCGGGCGGTGTCGGCTTCAATTTGGATTGTTATTTATATTTACGCGAACATTACCCGAATGATTTACAGAAAATTCTAAAAACATTTCCGCTTTCTGAAAAAATACTAATTGATTACGATAACAAAAATCAATCAGAATGAGTAAAGAAATCAATCAAATAGAGGTTGTTGAAATAAAACGCTCGCAAATAAATTTCGCGCCGTACAACCCAAAGAAGCACACTTCCGAAGCAATAAAAAAGCAACTGAAATATTTATTGCGTGTGGGTTATCTCGGCGGTGTTGTGTGGAACGAAACAACAGGGAACATAGTCAGCGGACACAAGCGCGTAATGGCTTTTGATTTACATTACAAATATGACGGAACAGCAGAAAAAGACTATACGATAAAAATTGGTCGTGTTGAAATGGATGAGAAAACAGAAAAAGAGCAAAATATCTATATGGATGCTCGCTCCACAAACACAGAACAAGATTTAGACCTTATTCACGATTTACTTTCTGATATTGACTACAAAAACGCAGGATTAACAGACGAAGATATACAATTTATCGGCGCGGACTTCAATTTCGGGAATAGCGAAGTTGAAGATATTTCAAACGCCTTTGACGAACTTAACGTTCCGCTGCAAGAAAAAAAGCAAGCCGTCAAAGAAATGAAAAAGCAAATTAGAGATAATGCCGATGAAAAAGCAAAAAATCTAATTTCATACGTTGTTTTAAATTTTGACGATTTCAAAACCAAACAAGCATTTATGCAGCGTTTCGGATTTGAGAAAAACGAACAATTTATCAAAAACGAATTATTTTCAGAAATGATAGAAAGGGTTGAATAATGGCAGGCAGAAAACCAAAACACGACTTTACCGACCAAGACAATTTATTGATTGTCGAGGGATTGGCGCGTGATGGGTTTGACAACAAAGACGTAGCGGCATATTTTAACTACGAGGAAACGTATTTTTCAAATCTTGTTAATTCTTTACCCCAATTATCCCAAGCATTAAAAAGAGGTCGCAAACCGCTTGAAATAGTTGTTGAAAATGCGCTATACAGACGTGCAACAGGCGGAATAAAAATAAAAACGCAGGTAAGGCGATTTCTTGAAAAACGGTGTTTTTGCGATGGCTCTGACAAAGAGTGTGAAATTTGCAAAGGCACAGGAAAAGAAATGATTACCGACACAGAAATTGTACAAGAAACAATCACCGAACTTCCGCCCGACACAGGCGCGGCGGCTCTTTGGTTGAAGCAGAAAAAGTCTGATATTTGGAATAAGCAGCCAATAAAAATTGAAACAACAAGCGGTGAAAACGACCAACAACCACCAAAAATTGAGCTTCCCGATGGAGCAATGATAGAGATATGATAAACGCTGATTTCATAAACAGACCAAAGCAGTATGATTATTTTTTAAAATCATTAGCAGCGGCGCAACACAAAAACGATTACAAAATTCTGTGTTACGGCGGTGCTGTGCGCGGCGGAAAAACATTTGGCACGCTATTGATTTTGCTTCGTTTATGCTCTATTTTCCCAAATAGCAGATGGCACGTTATCCGAGAGGATTTTCCGAAATTAGAAAAAACATCAATTCCAAGTTTTGAAAAAATCGTAGCAGGCTCAAAAAATTGGTCTGTCTCTCGGAAAACAGGCAATTATCATTTCACACACAAAAACGGCTCAAAGATATTTTTTGTTTCCGAGAATATAAAAATAGACCCGAATTTAGATTGGATGCTTGGTTTGGAAACTAACGGTATTTTATTGGAACAAGTCGAGGAATTAAGCGAAAAAACGTTCAATATGGCTTTGAGCCGAACAGGTAGTTGGTATTTGCCGAAAATGCCTCGCGGATTGATTTTTATGACATTTAACCCTACTCAAACGTGGGTAAAAAAGAGAGTTTACGACAAATGGGCTAACGGAACACTTCCGCTAGAATATCATTTTCAACCGGCACTTCCTACCGACAATCCAAGCGTAACGCAAGACCAATACGCAGGTTGGCAAATGATGCCCGAAAGGTATATAAAGCAGTTTATTGAGGGCGATTGGACTGATTTTGACGGAGAGAGCGACCGTTGGCTTTTTGCATTTTCAGAGAAAAACCACACAGGAAAAGTAGATTGGAACGAAAACGAGCCAACTTACTTGTCGTTTGACTTTAATAGAAACCCGATAACCGTTTCCGTATGGCAGCATTACGGCGGAATAATAAGAGGAGTGCGGGCAATAAAAATACACGATGCTACGATTTACAGCCTTTGCGCCGAAATAGAAAAACATTTTCCAAACGCATATTTTTTTGTTACAGGCGATGCTTCGGGAGACGTGAAAACAACAATGAGTAGTTTAAGCAATTTTGGCGTTATCAAGAATTATTTTAAGTTAAGTGAAACGCAAATGCAGGTTTCAAGAGCAAATCCAAGATTAGAGGACAGCAGAATGTTGTGCAATTCAATATTTGAGAAATATCCGATTATTCTCGATAAGGATAATTTCAAAGATTGTATTTCTGATTACAAAAATTGCAAGGCAAAAGCAGATAACACAATTTTAAAAGACAACAGAAATAAGGCTGGGCAACAGGCTGACATGCTTGACAATACGAGATATTATATTCACAGGTATTTCGCTAATTTTATGAAATTTTTTGCTCAATCATAACTCAAAATGAACATAAATCAATCAATATGACAACAAGAAAAGCAAGAAGAACAATAATTTGTAAAAATTGTAGGTTTTGGCGAGCGCACGGACAATTAGGATTTGGAAATTGTCAAGAATTAAGAAATGGAGTGCATATCCGAATTTCGGGAACAAGGCTTCAAACGAATGAATTTTTTTCGTGCCGGTATTTTAAAAAAATAGTTGAAAATCATACAGAAAATCAAGAAAATGGAAATTCTGATAACAGCATTGAAAATTAGTCTAATTTGCACGGCTATATTCGCTTCTGCTTGGCAAGGGATGATTTTTTGCAAGCCGAGAATTTGTGCGCAAAAGTTAATTAGGCGCATAATTCTGACATTTTACAAGCAAATCAAGCGAAAAATGATACATACACGCGCTGTTAGCGCTTGCATTTTGAAGCCTTTTGTCGGTTGTTTGATTTGTATGTCGTCCTTGTGGACTTTGGCATATTGGCTCGTTTTCGGCGGATTTAATCCAATAATAATGATTTTGCTTGTAGCAGGAACAAACACCGTGATAACCGCGCTTATTGCACCAATAATACCCGATGAAGCAGATAATTGAAAAATATAATTTTTACCACTATTCAACGCAGTGTTATTGCGTTGGCGGCGGAAAATACTACAAAAACAATGATTACCCGAACTTAAAAATCCTACTCAAAGCAGGATATGGAATAATCAGAGTTTTTGGAGTAGAAAAATACAAAACAAAAAATGAAATTGATTTTGAAAATAAATTACAGGAGTTTTTGAAATGAAAACGAGAAATAAAAAATTATTCAACCGCTATATGCGCGGTGCGTGTTTAGATGACTTTCAAGAAAATGACTATTTCGATAACCCAAAAATCGAGAAAAGAAAAATGAAATTTAAAAACAAAAATTATGATTAAAAAATTCAAAAACTTTTTCAAAAAACTATTCAAGCGAGAATTTAATTGGAAAAAATATTTTCCAAGCGAAAAGCACATTATCGAAAAAGCATTTGAAGTCGGCGGTGTGCAATACTACCAATTTACCGACATTTTCAACCTGCCATACGAGCGCGGTTTGTATTCTTTGGCTGTTTACGAGGAAACGCGAATGAAATGCGATGCCGAATACTTGCAAAAACACTACAAAGCCACAAAAAAGATTTTGAGTGCTGATAAAATAGACATTTTCAAAATCAATGCGCTAAACGAACAGTTGAACGAGCGACTGAGTATGTCCTTTGACGTTGATTTGCTTTATAAATTGGCTTCGATAGTTTTTTTCGACAAAAAAGAAAACCCCGCTTTGTACGACTTAGAGTACTGCACGCGAAAAATCGAACATTGGAAAAAACACAAAGGCGTTGCGGATTTTTTTTTGCAACAGCCGCTTCGGGATTTGATACCCTATTTAGATACAGTCGAAGTAGATTTAGATACTTATTCGGAGCTGAATACGAGCCTGGACAAAATACATTCGGAACGTCTGTCTATGTGAAATTACAAGAAACATTAGATAGTGTTGAACACTTTAAAAAGATTTTGAAGCAGGAAAACATCGATTACAAAGAATTTACTATTTACGAGTTCTTTTTTAATCTTAACGAGGCATTAAAGCCTAAAAAACAACAAAAACAATGAGCAATAACATTCTGATTAACGTAAACGCCGAAACGCAAGGATTAGACGAAGCAAACGCTAAATTGAAAAAATTGAGCGAAAGTGAGCAACTTATTTTGCAGGACATGAAAGATTTGAATGTTGAGCGAAACAAGGCAAAATTTTACGCAAAAAGTGTTCAAGAAGCCGAAAAAGCCAGTCGTGAATACGGCAAAATGATTGAAACCAACAGGGAAAGATTGATAAATGTGCGAAAAGAGCAGGATAAAGTCCGAAAATCAATCGAGCAATTAAGCCAAGCGCAAAAAGCAATGCCGGGCGAAGCGGTTGTTAATGCAACGACAAAATCATTTCAAGCAATGCACCGCGAAATTCAAAACAATATTCGTTCAATGAAAGCGGCGGGTGCATCGGCTCAGGAATTACAGCCATTTATTGACAAAGCAGGTGAATTGCATAAAATTCAGTTGGACGTAAACCGCGAATTGCGAAATATGGCTTCAAACACACAGGGTTTTGATATGGTTGTTGATGCAACGCAGTTGGCGGCGGGCGGTTTCTCTGCATTACGCGGAACAATGGCACTTTTCGGGACTGAAAACGAAAATCTACAAAGGACAATGATGCAATTGCAGGCGGCGATGGCACTTGTTGTCGGATTGCAACAAGTCGGCAATAAACTGCAAACAGGAAGCAATATAATGCGTGCCGTTGCATACGTTCAAACAAAAGCGCTTGCAAAAGCCGAAGCCGCGAAAGCGGTTGCCATAAACGCGGGAACAATCGCAACTATAAAAGCAACCATCGCGCAAAAGGTTTACAATAAAGTTGCGAAAATGAATCCAAAATTACTGCTTGCAATGGCGATAATTTCAGTTGTCGGCGCGCTCGGTTTGTTTATTGCTTCAACTCGCCGAGCATCAGAGGCGCAAAGAGAACTAAACGATGAAACACAAAGAGGAAATCACATTCGACAGCAATTACAGCGAGATATGGAGTTTAGCGTTGAACTCGCACGAGCAGAAGGGCGCGCATTACAGGAAATTTTGGAAATCCGCAGAAAAACAGCACAACAACAGTTAGAGATAGCGGAAAATTCTGTCGAAAGGCTTACAAACGCTATTCACGAAATCGAGGACAAAGGTTGGATGCGCAGGAATGTTTGGAGCAGGCGGCGTTTAAATCGAGAGAGAAAAGAACTGCGAGAGCATTTAGACGAACAAACACAAGCCGTAGAAACATATTGGAACAGAATTGTGAGAACTTACGAAGAGGCAACCATCAACACAACACGAACATTGCGCGAAGCAGAGGAACAGCGACAGCGTGAAATCCAACAAGCACTTGAAAGGCGTAGGAATGAAATTTTAAACGCTGAGCGCGCTTTGCAAGATGCACGAATAAAAGCCATTCAAGACACAGAAGAGCGCGAAATCGCAACCTTGCAACTCACTTTACAACGCCGTTTAGCTGAAATAAAAGGCAATTCGCAGGCTGAAATCGATTTGCGTGTACAATTAGAGGAAAATGCGCAACGAACAATCGCTGAAATCAGAGAAAAACACGCCAAGTTGCGCGAAAAAGAGGAGCGCGACAGTCTCATAAAAGAGCGCGAAGCAATCCATAACGCCGAAATACTCGAGCTTACAAAAATGCTTGAAAAAGGCGTTTTGACACGCGAGCAATTTAACGACAGAGTGAACGAGCTTGAACTACAAACACTCGAACATCGGTTACAACTCCGCCGCGCGTTTGGCGAGGATACAGTAGATTTAGAAATTCGCATGTCGGAACAGCGAATAAGAATTGCCGAGAAAGAAAACGAGAGATACGAGAGGTTTATGCGCGAGAGAAAGCAAATGTTACAGGATTTATATCGCGCTTCTGCCGATTTGTTTATGGATTACCTCGACCTTATCAATAAACGTCAAATCAACAGCTTGCGCCAACAGCTCGATAATTTAAACAACTTCTACACAACCGATGTTGAACTTGCGCGCAAAAACGCTAACATGAAACTCATTACCGAAGAAGCATTGGCGCAAAAAAAACTCGAAATCAATCGGAAAATAGCAAAAGCCGAAAGAAACCAAGCATTGTTTCAAGCAAAAATAGACGGATTTGCAGGCGTTGTGAGAGCATTGAGCGCAATGCCGCCGCCGTTTAATATTGCGCTTGCTGCTATTACAGCAGCAGCGGTAGCGATACAAATTGCGAACATAAAATCACAACCTTTGCCCGGGTATTGGAAAGGTCGCAAAGGCGGAAAAAGGGAATTGGCGCGAGTTGGCGAACACGGCACTGAATTAATGTATGACCCGAATAGTGGAGTAATGAAACTGCTGAAAAAAGGCACGCACTATTTACCAAAAGACAGTTCTATTATGCCGGCACACGAAACAGCGAGAGCATTGCGAGGCGATGTAAATCTGTTTGAAAAATGGAATATGCCAATTCCGAAAACAGACCGGTTAATCCCGCAAATGCCAAATGTTCCGATTGAAGTTGTAAACAGAAATTCATATCCAAAACAAGAACGTATCGATTATGACAAATTCGGAAAAGCAGTAGGAAAACACATGCGTTTCCCAAACAACAGTGTAAATGTCGTTGTGAAAAACAGAAGTGTGGTAGAAACACAAAGACTGCCAAGACAAAAAACGTAGATTGCACCAAGTTAAAATGAAATCAACTTCGTAGCAGTCGTTGAGTAATCATATTAAAATCCGTTAAAATTCAGTTGCAGACTGCTACAATATGGCAACTTTATTTTTTCGGATTTTATTTTAAAAACTTATTAATTATGCCAAATCAAATTTTTAAACACTTCCTTAATGGAGTGGAAATCAAAGAGCCGAAAGGATTTGACAACTTCAAAATCAAATTAGAACGTTCCGACCATCACGGAATTGAAGAAACAGACGCGTTAAATCCTGATACAGGTCGCGGTTTTCAGCTCGAATTTTGGGACAAATATCCGCGAGAACTGATAATGTCGGCACTTCGCGAGGACATTGAGCGCGATATTTTGTACGAGTATTTTTACGCGCCCGATTCAAAAACTCCGCTTGAATTAATTTATTCGGCGTATATTGATTTAGTGAATGTGAGTATAAAACATTACCCTTACTGCTCGGTTTTGTGTTCGCTCCGACCATCAAGCGAAATAATCAATTTCTACAACCGAAAAAATACAACGGTTGATTTGAGACGCCAAGAGCGTGATTTAAGCGGAAATCTGATAACAGGATATTCGGGCGGAAAAGAAATTGAAATTCCGAGTAAGGCGATTAGGTTGACGAACAAATATACACAGACGAATGGCGATGAAATTATAGTATCATTAGGTCAAGAATTATCATCGGGATTTGCGATAGGAGCAGGGTTTGACACGAAAAATTTAAACGAGATTAGTGCGGATAGTTCAGGATACTCTTTTTCAAGAAATATACACAGCAACAATATCGGAAACTTGTTTTTAAACACAAGCTCAGAAACAGGCAATGTGCACTCGTTTTCTTTGAAAGTTGCATTTGATTTTAGGCTCGCATTTATAGGAATTGAGAAGGCGACATACCACACAGTGTTGCGAATGTTTATAAAAGACGAACATCCTTTGGATTTGATTACAACAGAACATGTCGAACTTCAACTAATCAACTCTGGCATTAGAGGCGGAGCGGTAGATGTAAGCGTATCTGTTGTGCCACAATCGGGCTTTCCGCGAATAGAGAAGATAGAAAGAATTAGCCTTATTACCATTGTTAACACTAGCGAGGCGTTCTCGCAAACTGGATGGCTACGCGTTACTCCAAGCACCGAAAATTTTATAAAAATCCAAGTCGATACCCAAAAACCAGCTTCACACTCAAATCTAATTCTCGTACACGAAGCACTTTCAAAACTGTCTGAAATTTCAAGCGGAACAACAGACGGAAAAACATTAACGGTCAAATCGGATTGGTACGGTCGCTCAGATAGCGATAAAAACCAACTACCATTCCGTCCGCCCACTCCTGTTGCTTTTCCACAATTTGGCGGTGGTGCGCTGAAAGGGTTTTTAAGCGGTTTTGAGCTGCGAAACGCATATTTGCCCGATGGCGAAACACAACCAAGCGTTCAAATTTCGTTTAAAGATTTATATAACAGCCTAAATGCTATCGACAACATAGGTTACGGAAGCGAAAAAGGCGAAAACGGACAAAATTTTATTCGAGTTGAACGCTGGCAGTGGTTTTACAATAGCGAGGTTATTTTAGAAATAAACCATCCAAAAATAGACGATAATGTTGTGAATGGTAATTTTTGGAGCAGGTTGAAAACAGGATATTCAAAACATATCGAAGATACCGAATTTAACGCCGTTGATAGTTTTTACGGCGAACAAGAACGGACAACAGGAGTCGGAATGGAAAGCGAGTTGAATATGGTTTCTGATTTAATTGCCGACCCTTACGCAATAGAATTAACACGCAGACAGCAGTTTAACGAAAACGGAGTTGAAGTCCAAACAACTAAAAATTGGAAGTATGATAACGATAATTTTGTGTTGGCGTTAGAAAATATGTACGATACATTTATTCCGATAGAAGCAAATCGTTATGTTTACAACGTTGATGTTGGAGTTGAAAACTCAGAAGGAACAATAATAAGCCCCGAAACATTTACAAATTTCCGTATTAGTCCAATGCGAAACGCAACTCGTTGGACTGAAAGGTTTTTTGAAATCGCTTCAAACAAAAATGAATTTGAGTTTACTTCGGGTATTGGAAATACAACTGCAAAAGGAAGTCCGATGACGAAAATAGGGGATGGATTAAAAACATATTCATACTTACAAGACTCTGTAAATGGAATTGCAATGTCAGAAAATCAAGCTATACCGAAAAGACCGCCATTGTTGCAAGATGATGTTTTAGTTTTCGATTATCCGATAAAATACGTACAATACAAAGCAATACGAGCCAATCCGCACGGAATTATCCGCATAAATGGCGAAGATTGGTATTTGAAAGAATTTGAGTATTGTTTTGCAAAGCCACTTGGCAGGTTTCAAGTTGTTAGAAAAGCGTAGAGAAATTCTTGTTTTTTTGGCGCTGTCATTTTTTTTTGTACATTTGCAGAAAAAATTTAACAACAAATTTAAAAATTAAAGAAAATGAGAAAAAGTTATTTAATGATTGTTTCCGTATTGATTTTCGGAGTTGTGTTTGTTGGTTGCAAACAGCAATCGAACGAAGAAAGAGCAAAAAAGCTGATTGCTGAATGGATGAATGAAAACATTGACGACATTTCAAATTATCAGCCTGTTTCTTTTAGCGAGCTGGATAGCGTATTTACTGAATTTATTGACACAGATGAATATCTGAAATTATTTAATCTCGCTTCTATAGGCGGTCCGTATGACAGGCGGCGCGCTTTTTTTCAAGAACTTGCAAATATTGAGCGTGATTTTCGCAACTTTTCACAACAACAAGTATATCTCGATAGCGTTCGGTTTTACATAAACAAAGCGAGAGAAGTGCTTGCTCTTATCGATGAAAAAAGCGAAGCGTATGCTGGAGAGTTTGTCGGCTGGATTATGACGCACAGGTTTAGAGCTTCAAATGCGTTGGGTGCAATTATTATGCAGGAAATGGATTTCTATTTCGATAAAGAAATTATAAAAATTGTTGATATAGATTTTGACTGAAAAACAAAAATGTATTTCTAATCCGCAAAAAAATTTTTGCGGATTTTTTTGTCATTCAAAAAATTGCTGTACTTTTGCAATGCTAAATTCAAGAGAGCGGCACGCTCTCAAATATTGAGGGCTATTTTTATGCTCGCAAACAAATAAACTAATTTGTATCCGTACTCCTGTGTGTTTGCTGTAATGGCGCACAAAATACCAACTCTTGGATTTAGCAGCAGGGCAGGCGGATACTTTTATATATTTATTCATTATGCTAAATCCAAATCAGAACGCTACGAGCGTTCAAGTGTTTAACAACACGCAATTTGGCGAAATCAGAGTAGCCAAAGACAATAACGGCGAGCCGTTATTCTGTCTAACAGACTTATGTAAGTCTTTAAATCTGTCGAACACGACAGAAGTATCAAAAAAATTAGATGAAGAAGATAAATCTAAGTTGAACTTAGGTTTAAAAGGGAAAAATCCTATCTTCATCACAGAATCGGGAATGTACACAGTTATTTTGCGCTCCGACAGCCCCAAAGCCAAGCCAATGCAAAAGTGGGTAACTTCCGAAGTTTTGCCTGCTATTCGCAAAAGTGGCGGTTATGTTGTTGCTCGCGCAGACGACACCCCCGAATTGATTATGGCTCGTGCTTTACAAGTGGCACAGCAGACTATTGAGCGGCACACGCACCAACTTGCGCTTGCCGAAAGTACGATTAGAGAACAAGCTCCAAAAGTGGAGTATTTTGACGAGGTATTGCAAAGCAATAACTTGATTGCGGTAAATGTGATTGCAAAAGAACTTGGAATGAGTGCTGTAACGCTAAACAAGAAATTACACGATTTGCGTGTAATCTACAAAAGCAACGGAGTATGGGTGCTTTACGAAAAATACCAAAACAAAGGCTACACAAAAACCAAGACACACAAGTACATTGATAGTCTCGGTCGCGAACAAACGCAAATTCAAACTTATTGGACTGAAACAGGCAGAGTATTTATTCACGAACTAATGCAGAAAGGGTGCGAAGTATGAAAACAGCATTGAAAAAACAAGAGCTTGAACACGTCAGCCTTTTAGCGCAGTTAGCACAAACCAACAACAATTTAATTCCTGAAAAAATCGGACATCAATTAGCGGGCGATGATTGTAGTATTGAGGGCGACATTAACGATACTAAGCAAACAAGCGAAAACAATCACGGCAAAGGAATTTTGGGAAACAACACCGAAAACTCCAACGTGCAAAACGGAAACAATCTGCAAAACATTACCCAAAACAATGAAAACGGTAAAAACATTTACGCTCAAACCGTTACGATTAATGAATTTCCGAAAGAACTTGAACTGCTATTGGTGCAGTTATTGACGAAAATTGCAATGTAATTTTCTGATTAAATGCAGAGTATTTTAGATTTCTGCATTTTTTTGACAAGCGTCTAACTCAAAACGCTTTATTTTAAATCAAAACACACCTTTTCTCCGCACACACACCGCACTTTTCCACAACAACAACAACAAATCAACAAAATTATTGCAATTTTCAATAACTTTCCAACTCAAAACGAACAAGTTTAAATCAAAATGCTTATTTTTGCAGTAAAATTTGAGCAATGGAAACAAAACATCCTTTCATATATTTTACACCAACAATCGAACAAGACTGTGATTGTTCACAGGCTTTGCTCCCTGTTTGCTTTGGGAGTGATATTCGCATTCACAAAACAGACGAAATGCCTTTTGTTGCGCAAATTGGATTTTCTGCAATCAACGGCGATATAATAAATCAACACGTTTTTGTTGCGACAAGCTCAACGATTGATTTGTCGCAAAGAGATGATTTGTCTGAATTTTTAGCTGTAAATGAATGTTTTAGAATAATCATATTAAATCAAGTTACAAGCGAAATTTTATTTTACTCAAATCCATTAATCTATATTGGTTGCAATGTGGACGAAACGGCTTTGTTTGAGTATTGGGTTGACGGAAGCGCAAGCCAAAAAACACGCTTGCGCGCTATTTTGAAAGAGCCAAATCCGCAAAACGAAAAAGACGAGTACAGCGATGCGATAGGAAATGTTTTTACGGTCGCAAAGCAACGGCGCAAGCAGTTTGAACTTGAAATCGGATTTTATCCCGAACACATACACGACAGTATTCAAGAAATGTTGTTATTTCCAAATTTATTGGCTGACGATATTCCAATGTACGAAAGCGGAGAATATGTGATTGATTGGGAAAATAAAGAACAAAATGATTTTGCAAAAGCAACAACACAATTATCAGAACAAGAAATAATGAGATTTACGAATTGCTGAAAATATGGAAACAGCACTATACAGAGAGGCGATGAGATATATCAGATGCAATTTGCCAAAACGACAAAAAGAAGAGTTTTTAAATGGAAAAATTTACGTCTATTTTCAAGGAAGACCTGAATTTATATTCTATTTAAAAGATTTTGGCGACATTAAAGCAGGAGAATGTCGTCGCGATAACGTAGGTCTTGGATACAGAAAAGACGAAGCGTATCGAAATTTTACAAACTACAACTACGAATCCGCTCGTCAATTTGATTTGCGAAACGCAGGAGTAGAATTAAGTCCAAGTTATTAATAACTGGAAATACTATCGGAAACAATTAGTTCCCATTCACATTTTTCAATCAATGAAAAATGCAAACACCAACAACCGCCGAATTGCTTAAATACGCAATCAGCACACAGCATCCAAACATAACAACTTGCAAAGAATTTGCGGAAAAAATAGCAGTTCACGCGCAAGGAAAAACACCTCGAAAATTAATCGGTGAACGCCGTCCAAACGAAAGCGAAGCGACAAAGAAATATCGTGAAAATATCTTTGTTCCGATTACGCAGGAAGCGATAACAAAAGTATTAAACTCGCTTTCAAAAATTCGCCGCTCGCAGGATTGGATTATTCAGCACGAAAAAGATTTGCCAAAACAGGTAAAATCAGACGAAAGTTTGGAAAATTATTTTGACTACAATTATCCGCAATTTACATCGCTCACAAATTGGGCTTTTTCCGAATTGTTGCATCGTTCCTTAATTGATGCTAACAGCCTTTGCGCGGTTGTTTTAAAAGATTTGCCCGAAAGCGCAGGCGAATACTTAAAACCGCAAGTTGAGTTATTTTCGAGCGAACAAATAATGAATTACGATGTCGGCGAATGGTATGTTTTAAAATCTGCCGACACTATTCAGGAAAGAGCAAACAACGGAGTGGTTTATAATCGCGAAATCTACTACGTTATCACAAAAACAACCATTGCGCGATACAATCAAACAACAAACGGAAACTACACCTTGCAATTTGAATACAACCACAATATGGGTTTTACGCCTGTTTGTAAGGTTGGCGGAATTTATTTTGACAGAAAAAACAACGACACGGTACAAGTCAGCCGTATTGCTTCGATGATACCGTTTCTTGACGAGGCGGCACGCGAATATTCCGATTTGCAAGCTGAAATCGTACAGCATATTTTTTCAGAAAAAATAGTCTATACAAGTAACGAATGTCCTGTTTGCAAAGCAAATCCGCTTTCGCTCGGAAAAGATGAAAATGGAAATCCGAAAACCTGTACAAAATGCAACGGAGCAGGTCGCGTTTCGGGTGCTTCGCCGTATGGTGTTTGGGAAGTTACTATGGGAAATTTTGGCGAAAATCCCGTTCCGACACCTGCTATCGCATACGTTCAAAAAGGAACTGAAATTGCACGTTTGCAAAACGATAGAGTAAACGAGCATATTTATAAATCGCTTTCGAGTGTAAATATGGAGTTCTTGGCACAATCGCCGCTAAACCAATCGGGCAGAGCAAAAGAAATAGACAAAGACGAATTAGACAACTTTGTAAATTCGGTTGCAGAGGATATTGTTTTTGTTATGGATTTTGTCTATAAATGCGGAAATGAATATCGCTATTCAAGAATTGTTCCCGACAAAGAAGCTCGGCAAAAAATGCTTCCAAAAATTCCCGTACCTGAACGTTTCGGACTTTTGAGTTCGTCAGTAATAATGCGCGAAATCCAATCTGCAAAAAGTGCGCGAGTAAATCCTGTTTTAGTTAAAAATATGGAAATCGACTACGCAATGAAAAATTTTAACGCAAACCCCGAAATTGCGTATGAATTACAATCGGTTTTCGAGTTAGACCCATTTTACGGCTTCACACAGCAGGAAAAAATCGCAATGGTAAACAGCAACGGAATAACCGAAACAGACTATATTATAAGTTGCAACATCGCGCAATTTGTTCAAAAAGCAATGAAAGAGTTTGACGATTTTAATACGCGCACTTTCGCGCAAAAACGCCAAATAATGGAAAATTACGCAGAGGAAGTCAAACAGGCAAATTCGGTTAAAGAGGCGATTTATAGCGATACCGTGAATGATATTGATAACGCAGACGATACACAGGAATAATGGATAAAGATTTACGGCAAATACTTGAAATTATAGACGAAGCACCCGATAAGTTCAGCGAGCGAATGCCCGCGATTGAACGCAAGGTGTTTCGTCAAATTTCCGATTTGCTCAAAGAACTGAAAACAACGCCTGGCGGAAAAATCAAGCAAACCATTGGTAATTTGAACACGGTAAACCAAATCAAGGGAAAATTAGAAAAAATAGTCATCTCAAAGGAATATGCCGATTTGGTGCGCCGATTTGTCGGTAATTTTCCGAAAATAGCAAACTATCAAAATTCAACGCCTCTTTTGCCGAGTGCAACAAAAAACAAAATTTCAATCGTTGCAAAGCAAAACATAAACAATACGCTCAACAGTTTAATCGGAGCAGGATATAAACAGGAAGTTGTAAATAAACTACACAAAACACTCTTAACTAACGTGACGACAGGCGGAAGTTTCTCCGATATGATAGAGCAGTTGCGCGCCGAACTAATCGGAACAGAACAGCGAGCAGGAATGTTATCGCGATACACGCGCTCGTTTGTAGTAGATAGTTTGGGGCAATTTGCAGGACAAGGAAACAAACTAATTGCCGATGCTTTAAACTCAGAGTGGTTTAGATACATAGGAAGCAATATCGTAACTACACGCGATTTTTGCCGAGAGCTTACAAAAAAAGACTATGTTCATATATCAGAAATACCCACGCTTTTAGAGGGAATAATTGACGGCGTTCAAGTTGATATAAACCGAACAACAGGTTTACCGCAAGGAATGATTGAGGGAACAAATCCCGAAAATTTTATCGTCTATCGAGGCGGTTATAATTGCGGACACGAATTGATACCGGTTAGCGATGTGAATGTGCCGAAAGAAATAAAGGGTAATTTTGAATAAAAATAAAAAATGTTCAAAACTTTTTGTTCAAAATGATTGTTTTCTACTCAAAATGATTTAGATTTGCACATTCAATCGTCTGCGTGAGAAATCACAAGGAAATACTGCATAAATTTCACTCAATCAACAAAAATTTTTATGAATTACATCAAAGTAACGCAAGGCGAAAAGTCTTTTGTTGTTTTGGCTGCTAACAAAGCGTTTTATAAAAAACAAGGATATTCCATTAGCGAGCCGACAAAACAAGAGATTGAAGCGCATTTTCCAACTCCGAAAAATAAAAAACAGTCGAGAGCGGATTTATCCGACACTCTTGAATATGAATCGCTAAGAGCAAGCTTGACGACTGTTAGCGCAGATTTGGCAAACGAAAAATCGGAACACGAAAAAACGAAATCCGAACTTGAAACCGTAAAGTCTGAACTGACAACTGTTAGCGCAGATTTGGCAAACGCTCAAACAGAGCTTGAAAAAGCGAAAAAAGAAATCGAAAAACTTAAAAAGTAAACAAAAAATGAAACTTACAGATTTTTTAGATAATGTTTCGGCGAAAGTCGGAAAACAAAACGAACAAGCAATAATTGATATTTTGAGCAATGCAAATTTGACAAATATAAATGTTGCAGACGATGTTGCCAACGACATAATCAAAGGACTTTTGACTGTCGAGTCGGCAAAAAACAATAGCGATGTAAAAGCACATTTTACCGCGCTTGCATTAGGAAGTATGGATAGCGAAATTTTGAACGCAATAAAAACGCTCGAATTAAGCGAATTTGAAAAAGAAATTTCAGAAACAAAAAGCACATACGAAAAACACCGCAAGCTGTTTGAGAAAATCAAACAGGCAAACGATACGCTGAAAGCATCGCAAGGAAAAGGCGAGGAAAACGAAAAAGTCCAAAAAATGCTCATAGAGCGAGCCGATGAAATCAATAGGCTCAAAAAGGAAAATTCGGAATTTCTTAAAACGCACGTTCCAATGTCAGAAATTAAAAGTCTGAAAAAAGCAAACGAAAAACAACTTACCAATTATGCAATTAATCACGTTTTGTCGGGCGTAAATTACGCACTTACGCAAACTCCGAAAGATGTAAATATGCAGCTCGCAAAAACTTTGATTGAAAAAGAATTAAGCGGAAAGGCGGTTGTTATTCGCGATGAATTTGGAAATTTGAAATTGAAACGCTACGATGATGTTTCGTTGGATTATTACGATGAGACCAACAAGGCGGTTACTTTTTCAGATTTCGCAAACAAAGTTTTAGCCGATAATTCGTTGTTGGCTGTCAGTGATGTTCCAGAACAAACATCAAATAATCCTGTTCATAAGTTTATTCAAAATCCGAATGAACAAAAAATAAACAATTCCAAAATAGTAGCATCCGTGAACGATGCCATTGAGGATTTAAAAAGTTAAAAAAAATGGAAAATTTTATAGGAGTAGTACAAGCCTTTTTGGCAAATATCGGGTTGATTTCTGCTGAAAACAACCCACGGCACAAAATCACGCCAGCCGGTATGTTTCGTGCGCTAATGGAAAACCCCGCAACGATTGAAATTGCCAACCTGCAAAGGTTGAAAGAGGGAAAAGATGCCGATATAGTAGTTCGCTACTTGCAAAGAAGTATCGAGAGCGATACGCAAGACACTGACGATTGCGATGTACAACCATCTGTTGTTTGGAAAGAAAGCAAGGTTGAAAAGCCATTTTTCACCAAAAAAACTATCTACATTCCTGACGATGAAATGGCGAAATATCAAAATGCCGCTACACAACCGATGATTATCGGAAGCGAAGGAGCGCGAGTTATGACAGGATTTTACGAAGTTGTGTTGTCGCAGCTTAACGGAATTATCCAAAAGATAAACAGCAACCTGTTGTCATCTCAAACCGCAAATTGGGGTGTGAATACTCCTTATGGAAGCAGCGCGCCGCAAACTATCAATTTCTCAAATACACCAACGCTTGACGATGGAATTGTCAAGCTGTTGCTCGATTATCAAGCAAACGAGGGCGCGGGTGTTCCTTTGGTTGTTGGGAATGGAGCAGTTACCGCTTACGACACGCTTCAAGCGTTGAAAGTTGGAGTTGATAGTGGCGGATTTGGCGCAAATCAGCTGAATGTTTATCCCGATTTGGGTTCTATCTCAAAATGGGGAGCAAATCATTTTGGATTATTTATGCCCGGACTTGTCGGTTTTGTTGATTACAACAGAAATACAGGCGCATTTGCGGGAGCAAAAGGAAGTTCTATTTTTTTCACAATGCCTGTTCCTGTTCAGTTGGCAGGCGGCGCATATTCACAGCTCGTTTTTGACTGTCAGTTGAAGTATTTTGACTGTCCGATAAAAGATGAGGATGGTGTTGTTTTGGCAGAAAGAGGTTACGCTCTTATTGTTGGAAAAAGATACGGATTGTGGAACGCTCCGAGCGATATGTTCAAAGCGGGCGACCGTTTGGCGGGAATGAACGGCTCATTGCACTATGTCGGCGCAACCGCGTAAAATTCAACTGTTATGCTCGACTGTTTAACTGGTTATATTGGATTAAGAAGCGCGGTCGGCGGTGCAGGAAGCGACCTGTACCTCGACACGCTTCCTAATATAAATATTTTAAACACGCAGAAAATAACAGAAATCGATAAAGACAGCGCAGACGATATTTTTAAAGTAGTTGAAAAACGCGCAATTTCAAAATTTGTTCCGTTGTTTATGGGCGAGTTGCAAAATTGCCGTAGAGTTTTCGATATAAATGTTGCAAAATGCTTGATTTGTGAAAACAAAGAATTGTTATCAATCGCATTATTGTATTTGATGGGTGTTGAAATGCTTAATGAGCGTTTAGGAAGCGACCGCATAAATCGACACACAACAACCGACAGGCAAAAGGCAACAGAAATTAGAGAGGATTATTTGAACGACTTTGAAATACAGTTAAAAGCGGCTGTTAATAGCATTGATTTAGACGGTAGCGACTGTTTAGGTGGTGGGAAAATTGAATGCGTACAACCTATTGTTTTTAGAGAATTTACACCGTGATTAATTTTAATATATTCGGAATTAATGAGCTTATTCAAAAGCTGGACGAGTTCTATACCGATAATATGCTTCGTGAAATTGCTTCTGATTTGAAAGGTGAAATAAAGAAACGTGTTCACGTTAGAGGCGAAGCGAGCGATGGTTCGAAAATCGGTGTTTATTCCGATGGATACATGAATGTTCGCACGGGAAATTTCAAAAGCAAAAACATTGTTCGAGGCAAAAATAAAGGCGGAAAACGACCTGCATATAATCGAAAAGCAGACCGAAAAGTGATTTTATCTCTCACTCGACAAATGGAAAATGATTTAAGTGTAATTAAAACCACAAACGGTTACGGAATAGGGTTTAATAATTCGCACAATTACAATAAAGCAATTTGGAATGAAAAACGGTACGGAAAGCCTATTTGGAAACCGAGCAAAAAAGAGGTGCGAAGCGCCGAAAATATTGTAGAGAAATATGTACGAGAAATCAACTCTTGAAATAGTAATTGAGCAAACAAACGCGGACATTGAAAATTTACTTCAATGTAAGTTGTGTGAAGATGTTTCACTTCGGGCGTTTGGAATTGCATCAACAGTACAAGTTTTCGATGAGGAAGATGAAAAAAGCATACCGGCTGTTATCTTGAATAATGGAGATTGTGAGTACGTTTTTTCAGACGATGATTTTCAAGCAGGTTGTTATCACAGGATAAACTCAAAAACCTACGGAACCGTAAAAGGCGGCGGAAACTTCGACAAAGATGTTGAAACCGTCGAAATGGTTTTGATTGTTTGGGGTTTTTCAAATCAACTTAAAATGTCGAATCTTGATTTCGAGCGCGATGTAATTATTCCTGCAATACCGCAAAGGGCGAAGCTCGTTTCAACCGATTTCGATTCGTACCGTGTGGCAAACAGTGAATTTAAAGGTATAAATTATATACCAAAGCCCGAAGAATTTATTTTTTCGGTGAAATACAGAGTTCAGTATGCTTTTGAAAGAAAATGTCTGAAAAAAAATTGCAGTTAAACGATTAAAAACTTAAAAATATGGCAATAATAATTAAACAATGTCTTGATGACGGAATGCTTCCCGACTACAACTGTAATCCTTGCGGAGTATCGGAAAAAGGGCGTGTTCGCGGTGCTTGCTACATTGAAAAATCATTGAAAAATGAATTGATAAAGGAAAATCTCGAAAGCGTTTCTTGGTGGAAACAGCAAATCGAAGCCGGATTAATCAAAATAATCCCGACAACGCGCGGAACATCCGATGGCGGAACTCCTGTAGCTGTAACCGGTTACGGAAACGAGGCTGAAAAAATGACAGGAAAGGATTTTGTTGTTGTCGTAAATGACCGAAACCACAAAGGAAATGCAGAGTTTTACGCTGCATTGGAAGTAAATAGAAATAGATTTATTTTCGGTTTTAGAACAGGAAGCCAATTGAGAATTGCAACCGACAAAATTACAAACCTTAGTGTTCAAGACCCGGTAGAAGAAGACGTAAACTCGGATGTAACTTGGAATGCAACTGTAACTTGGCGGCAGAATGTCCCACAAACAACCATTCCTATCTACACTCTCACTGACGAAATAGAGGAGTTGTTTGAGAATTGCATTGAAGTAGAACAATAACAGCAGAGCCGACTTTCTCTGTCGGCTCTATTTAATTTTTTCGATATGAATTTTCATCAAGGTGACGATATAGCAATTTCTATTCAGTTAGAAAAAAAAATAGATACAGACAGAGTGTTAAGTGATTTTTCGCGAATAAAATTATTTGCATACACTGATTCTTGTTTTGTATCTAAATTTTCCTATCCTGCAACAGCGGGCTTTCATCCCCTAACACTTGGCGATGAGAATACGATTTTTGGTGCTATTCCGAGTAATGACACCAAGAGAATGTCGGGAAATATCATTATTGAAGTAATGTTTGAGGCTGATAGCGAATTTGGCGATTTGAAAGAAAACGCGTCAAGAAAAGTAAACACAGGTGTTTTTGTTAAAAAAACGCTCATTAAAAACGAAATTTGATATGTCGAATATAAATTTAACATTAAGAGTTGGCGGAAGTATTGTTCTTGAAAACTGTGATATAGAAACACACCCAACAATAACCAACCCCACCCTTTTAGGCAACGGCACTTCTGCAAGTCCTTTGAGAGTTACACATCCGATAAGAAACTTAGGAGTAAATCCAAATTTCAACACCGCAATTACTGCAGGTTATTACGTGTATGGAGAAAGCGACCCCAGCGACCAATTAGTCGTTATTCCACAGACAACCACAACAGGCGTAATGATTGTTACGCGCACGCAAGAGAATTTAGGTTTCGTTGGCGAAACTCTGCGAAATATCTGTTTTCAAAAAAGATACGAAGACGGAAAGGTTTTTAGACGTGGCGGTCAAATTGTTGACGGTCAAATAACTGCTGAGTGGGAAGAGGTAGGAGATGGATTAAAAACTTTAAATTTATCAGCTTTTTCAGAGCTTGATAACATTACGACACCCGGACAGTATGATTACAACATAGAAAACGAAGACAAAGGTTTTTTGGTTGTAGCAGAGGATGACGGATTCGGAATATCGCAAACTGCTTTTACAGGGCACGGTGTTTTGTATAGAGAGGGGAAATTTGACAGTACAGATTGGATTTGGGAAAGTTGGCGGAGTTTGAGCGGCAGCAACCTGCCAAACGCGCCAACAGAAAACGGTCGCTTTATTCTCGAAGTAAAAAACGGCGCAACAGCTTTTTCTGAAACAAAAAATTTGATAAATGACAAAAAGCCATCGACGGCAACTGTTTACAGCTCCGAAAAGGTCGAATCAATCATTCCCGAGATTGCCGATGACGGCGAGGTTTCAGCCGATAAAGTTGTAAGGGCTGATGACAGCAGGATAAATCCCGAATATCAATTTCCTATTTTAAAGGTCGATACAGCTTCAAATTGGCAAAGTGAAAATCCAATTTTACCGATTGGAAAGTTTGGATATGAAACCACACGCAGAAGATTGAAAATAGGAAATGGGACTGATTCTTGGAGTTTATTGCCGTATTTTGAAACCACTTCGCACAATGATTTTTTACCACCACCATCGCAAGGATTAGAGAATGATAGTTGGGAGCTTATAGCTGAAATATCTCAGCAAATAGCAAACGGCGAGCTTGTTGGTGAATACATCCCTTACGAAATTGGCGATGCAAAAACAATAACACTCACAACAGGCGAAGTAGTATCTATTCAGATAATCGGATTTAACCACGATGACAAATCCGATGGTAGTGGAAAAGCAGGAATATCTTTTGCAACAGAATTTTTGTTGTCAGACACTCAAAGAATGAATCTGTCCAGCACAAATGTTGGCGGCTGGAATGCTTCTGGAATGAGAAACACAGCACTGCCACAAACACTCGACACGTTGCCAGCCGAATTGCAGGATGTTATCAAAACAGTGAATAAGCCAACCACTATTGGTGGAATGCAGGATGATATAGTTATATCACAAGACAAGTTGTGGTTATTTAGCGAGTTTGAGATAACAGGACTTGTACGCGCCGCATCTCGCATACAAGAGGGCAACAGATACAGATATTGGGCTGAATTTATGAACGGTCAAACACTCGCAGGTAGGGTTAAGTTGGTGTCGAATGAAAACGGAAATCCACAGGCTTGGTATCTACGAACAGCAACAAGCAATTTTTCAAGCGCATTTGTGTTGATTGGTCAGGTTGGGAATTTTTCGGAGGCGGGCGCAAGTGGTTTATTTGGTGTTTGCTTTGGATTTAGTGTTTAAGAGAATAATCAACCAAATTAAAATTTCAATTTATGATTCTACACGAAATTTTCAGTTATTTTGCTCCAAAAGCACTTGTTTTGGCTTTGCTGTACTTTCTTGTTTTGGTGCTTGTTTTTATTGATTTAAGAGGCGGAATAAAAAAGGCGAAGCGAAACAAACAATATGTAAGTTCTCGCGGGCTACGCCGAACAATGAGCAAAATAGCAACATATCTTGTTGTTTTATTAGCTGTTACCATTGTTGATACTATGCTAATGCTTGGAATATATGGAGTAAGACAATACGGCTCACTACTGACGACACCTGTTTTTCCGATACTTACATTTATTGTAGCGATATTCACAGGAATAATCGAGGTAAAATCAATTTATGAAAATACGGACAAAGAATACGCTGAAAAGATAAAAAACATAGCAAAGGAGATTGGAAAATTTGTGAAGTGGGCAAAAGGATAAAATAATTTCTAACATAAAAAATATGAAAACAGAAAATCAATCAATCAGCTTCAATTTAAGCTTAACGGAAAATGATTTGGTAGCATTTCAGTTATTGGCTAACTCACTGGTAGCACAACTTGGAGCAAACACCCCCGGATACTTGGAAGAAGTTATCGTTACTGACATTGAGGAACAAATAGCTATTTATGAGCGCGATAAAGGTAAACAGAAAATCACAGCAAGGTTTTTCGGTGAAGCCGAATTTCAACGGTTATCAGTACCGTGTTCGCTTCAAGACATGCAACAATCAACAATGGATATGTTCGATAAAGCACGCGAAATAGCAGGCGTTCCATTTGTAGTAACGTCCGCTTATCGTTCGTCTGCACACGACAAAAGCAGAGGGCGTACCGGTACAGGCGCGCATACATTAGGTATGGCAATGGATATTCGAGCGAGAAATCCGAGAGAAATGTTTTTAATTCTATTCGGGCTTATCATGGCAGGCTTCAAGCGTATAGGAATTAATTTCGCTTCAAACTTCATTCATGCTGACAACAGCCCGAATCACGACCAAAACGTTTTGTTTTCGTATTGAGCGGTATAATTTTTTCTTGGTATTTTCTATCTTCACTAATTAGTTTTGATTATATAAATTGATTTCCCCTGCTTGTGATAAGTGGGGGATTTTTTTATTGAAAAAATATTTGATTTACCATTTTGTTGTGTAGTTTGTTATTTTGAATTATCTTTGCAAGCGCATCATTTGAACAATACATTTCTACTATGGATAGCATTGGACACATAGAAATACGCGTTAATGGCAGAAGCGGTGGGCTTCCGTTGTCTCCGAACAGTTATGATATAGGCGAAATCAAAACTATTTTGGAGAATGTTGAGAATATGCTCTATCCAATAAGCAAAAAAAACCGCCCAATTATTACATATCAAATAGAAGAAGGCTCTGTTAGGCATAAATTTAAAACAAATATGCAGGCGGTTGTTGCCTTTACAGCTGTTGTTTCAATGATACACACTACGCAATCTATTAGTGGTCTTGACGCAAACACAGCAAAGGCATTTGAAAGCATACTAAATATATCGAAAAGCAAAAATTATTCGTTCGACATAACTACATCAGAATCGAAAGATGATGTGTTGTTAAAGATTACGCCTGACACAAAGTTTGAAAAATCAGAAAATATTTGGGCTGAAACGGAGCTTTATTTTTATGGAGTGATTACCAATGCAGGTGGAAAGCAAAATCCGAACATCCATTTAGATACAAAAGATTACGGAATGCTTCTTATAAACGCAGAAAAGGTTTTTTTAGAAGGTGAACAAGAGAACCTGTTATACAAAAAATATGGGGCAAGGGTAATTGGAAAACAAAATATAGAAACAAAAGAAGTTGACAAAACAAAGCTAAAACTTGTTGAGCTAATAAGATACAACCCTAAGTTTAATGAGGATTATCTCAATGATTTAATTTTAAATGCAAGCCATAAGTTCAAAGGTATTGATGCAGATGCGTGGATGTCTGAAATAAGAGAAGTTGTATGAAAGGAATTTTATTAGATACAAGTTTTTTTGTTCGTCTTCTGAATATAGAGGACCCTTTGCATAACAATGCGAAACAATATTATAGATATTTTCTTGAACACGAAATAGAGCTTAAAGTTTCTACCATTTCCATAGCAGAATTTTGCACAAAAGGAAGTTTGTACGATTTGCCATTTAAAGACTTAAAGGTACTACCTTTTAATATTGACCACGCAGTAAAAGCCGGAGAGTTCGCACAAATTATTCACGAAAACAAAAAACAGGGCAAAATTGAAACGAATCCACGAATGATTATTCCAAATGACACAAAGCTATTCTCGCAAGCAGAAATAGATGACAATATAGATGCCTACATAAGCTCAGACACGAGGTCTTTTAATATTTATTCTGTTTTGAAAAGCGAGTGCAATCTGAATTTTGAATTTATGGATATGAATATCTCATACAATACAAGGTTTGGAATTTTAGATTTTGAACAATGATTTGAAATAGACACAAACAAATAACACACAGCGGTAAAATCTTTTAGATTTTACCGCTGTTGTTTATTGTTTTCATTTCAACAAAACCGACATTTCGCTTACAACCGTTTTTCCTAATAGCTTAGCATAATGCGCTGTCATTCTCTCGCTTGAATGACCGAGTGCGCGACTTACAGTAGTTATTGAAATTCCTTTATTAAGCAAATATGTAGCGTATGTATGTCGCGCTGTGTGCGATGTTATCATTTTATTTATCCCCGCCCCTGCAATCAAAATTTTCAAATAATCGTTGTATTTCTGATTACTGATTTTCGGCAGTTGAAAATCGTATTTTTCAAGTACCTTTTTCGCTTCCGGCAAAAGAAGTGATATAAATGATTGGTCGGTTTTTTTTCGATTGCTCGAAATCACTTCTTTTCCGTCTATTTCCGAAATATACGATTTATCAAAATTCTGCAAATCAACATACGCAACACCTGTAAATATCTGAAAAACAAACAAATCTTTTACTTTATGTAATTTTTCATTTACCGGTTCGTAATTCAAAATCTTTTCAATTTCATTTTCGACCAAGAAAACAGGTTCTTTGCTTTTTCCTTTTTTTGTCTCGAAGTCGTCGTATGGGTTGTATTTGCAAAGTCCTTTTTTAATTGCTTTTTCGATATACCTTTTAAACAAGGAGTGCCTTTTGTAAAGTGTCGGTTGCGATTTTATAAATTCTTTCAAGTAAAAATCAAAGTCCTCTATGTTTTGATATGTGCAGTCAGCAAATACTTTGATTTTTCCGAAATCATCCAATCGGCGCAAAAACGAGTTATGATACTCAACAACGTTCAGTGATGGGTTTGATTTTCTCAAATAATCGCGTATAAATTCAGAAACAGAATGAGTTTGTGCGTGTTCTTTGTTCCAATTTTTAACATCGTCTAAATTTTTGCATTCGTCCGATAAAATAAATGCTTCTATTTGTCGGAAAATGCGCGTTGCTTTTCCTGTTATTGCGGGCGCGTTTGAGTGGTTTCTGCAAGTAAAACCGTTTTTGTCCGAGAATTGATTTTTATACAGCTTTATTCCTGTTGAAATCGTTTTGCGCTTGTTTGTGCCTGTTATCCTGACCTCGACTGTCAAAAGCCCCTTTTTGGTGTCGCTTGCTTGTTTTTTGTTATCAAAAACATAGCGAATTTGCGTATTATCCATATCTTTCTCCTAATTAGTTTCGGCAAAGATAATAATTTTCACACCGTTTTTCACACAAAACCCAAAAATGGTGTGAAAAAGTCTGCGTTTTGTTGCTTTTTCTTGCGTTTTGTTGCGCTTTGAAATCTTGGTAAATCGCTATAAAACAGAAAAAAACGGCGTTTTAAGCCGTTTTTAGCGCGGAGGCGGCGAGATTCGAACTCGCGGTACAGTTTCCCGTACGTCAGTTTAGCAAACTGGTGGTTTCAGCCACTCACCCACACCTCCAAAACTCTTTCGTTTTGCGGGTGCAAATATAGAAAAGTCTTTTCGATATTCAAAGCCTTTCTTGAAAAATATCCAAAATAATTTTGTATTTTTGTTGCCTAATTTTTATTTTATCAATTTTTATTGTCGTATGTTTAAAAAGAAATTTTTGCTAATCGCCTTATTTACTGTATTATTGCTTGCTTTGGTTGCAGGAGGAGTGTTTTTGCATTTCCGCCAAATTTTCTTATCGCCAAACGTATTTACTCCGAATGCGGAGCGAGTTTTTATTTATATTTCCGACGAAATTTCAACAACCGACCAAGTTTTGGAACTTTTATCGGAAAATGCCGAAATAAAAAATATTGATAATTTACAAAAAACGATACAAAGGCTTCAATATACCAATGTTCGTTCCGGTCGTTACGAAGTGCGAAATGGTATGAACAACAAAGAGCTTGTCAGAATGTTGCGAAGCGGCGCACAAACTCCTGTTCGTGTTACATTTAATAATATTCGGACGAAGCAAGACCTCGCTTCCGTTTTGTCACGCCAACTGATGCCCGATTCGGCAAGTATAATGGCATTGCTGACGGATGAGGAGTTTATAGCGGAATTTGGTTTTAATCTGCATACGGTTGTTGCGAATTTCATTCCGAACACCTACGAGTTTTTTTGGAATACGAACGAACGGCGAATGTTTGAACGTTTTCACCGCGAATATCAGCGATTTTGGAATGAGGAACGTTTAGCAAAAGCGGCGGCTATTCCGCTCACGCCAATTGAAGTAAGCACGTTGGCTTCGATTGTGGAGGAGGAAACCAATCAGCTTTTTGAATTTCCGATTATTGCAGGACTTTACATCAATCGACTGAGGCGCGGAATGTTGCTTCAAGCCGACCCGACCATAAAATTTGCACACAACAATTTTGCTATGCAGCGCGTTTTGTTCCGTCATTTGGAAATTGACTCGCCGTTCAATACATACCGACATCGCGGACTTCCGCCCGGACCGATTCGCATTCCGTCTATTCAAGGAATTGATGCTGTGCTGAATTATACAAAGCACAATTATATATTTATGGCGGCAAGAGAAACCTTAGATGGTACACATAATTTCGCTGTAACATTAGCCGAACACAACCGAAATGCGCGCAGATATCAAGAGGAGTTGAACAGACGGCGGATTTTTAGGTAGTGATATAGAAAATATCAACAACTGAAATTTATTTCGTATCTTTGCAGGAAATTAAAACAAAAAATAGCTTATGATAAAATAAACGTGCTGAAAAGCACATTTTAAGACATATTAAAAAAAGCGTTAGCTTGTATCTTGTTGCTGAAACTTAGACACTTTCAACACTTATCAAGAATAAAGCGATGACGTTCACGCAGGAATGCGTGGGCTTTGTTCGATTATTTGATAAGTAGGCAGTCTAAGGTCTCAGCAACAGATAAAGTTAAAAGTTCCACGTTTTTTTCATTTTATAACAACCGCTTGTTTGGAACTTGAAGCAGACAAAATATTTTTATAATTATGAGAAAGAATTCTTTTTTCGTTCGGCTGTTTTTTTCAGCCTCAATTCTGTTGTTTGCGCCGATGAGTGCAAGCGCACAAGTAACTATCGGCAGTTCAAATCCGCCAAGTCCATGGTCTTTGCTCGATTTGGA